>Ga0153915_10001019_pt1 | contig 25860 bp, 20 predicted proteins | sample Opewatmetagenome_2_FD_107003 | JGI IMG/M metagenome (GOLD analysis project Ga0153915, IMG submission 107003) | Freshwater wetland microbial communities from Ohio, USA - Open water 3 Core 3 Depth 3 metaG | ecosystem: Environmental > Aquatic > Freshwater > Wetlands | place: USA: Ohio, Lake Erie...
CGCGTTCACGGACGTTGTCGGCATACCTTCCCCTTTAGCGAGTTATAGGCATCATGCTGATTCCACAACAAGCAGACTTGAATCTCTCACGCTCAGACTCGCCGAAGCATATCTATTTCAAGTGCGGCATTATTTGAAGCCTGGGCCACTTTTACATGCTTGTGATGTTAGTAAGATCAATGCCCTGGCTGTGAAATTCATTAACCTTCTTCTTTATGAAGGATTAATCTATAGTAGAAAAGATTGGGTATTAAAAGCCTTTATCTGGCACGAGGAACTTGAGGCTCTTCGTCCCTCGTTTATGAGCAGCCGCCTTCCACTTTGGGGGAAATTTATTTGGGCAATAGCATCTCCCAAAGGTGTTAATCTCTTGGCAAAAAGTTTCTCCAAAACGTTATATAGTTGTATCAACATGCGTGATTGGTTCGAGACAAATTTCAATCGCGATAGCTTACATAAAAAATTATGAACGTACTGATTGCCACACCAGTTCTCTCTCTTGGCGGAACAGAGATACAGACCTTATCTGTTGTTAAGATACTCCTTTCCATGGGATACAGAGTGACAGTTTGCTGTTACTATGAGTTTGATGAGCAGATGGCAGAGGTGTTTCGTAAGGCGGGGGCTAATGTTTTGTTACTCCGTCTCATACGCCCGCGCCAGCGGTTTAACATCGCCTCTGCATTCTATCTTGTAATTTCACTTTTTTCGTTGTTCCGCCAAACTCGACCAGAAATTGTTCATGTGCAGTATCTCGCACCGGGCCTTCTTCCCATCTTAGTGGCTCGTTTGGCGCGTGTACCGATGATTATTGCTACCGTTCATATTGCAGGGAGTATTGTATATGGATGGAAAGCAAAAATACTCTTACGTTCTGCAGCTCATCTCTGCAGCCGGTTCATCTGTGTCTCACGGGGAGTTGAAAAATTTTGGTTCGGTAGCAGTGAAGTCTTCAATCCAAACGCCGTAAATACGTACCGTAAACACTTTACGGTCTATAACGCAGTTGACGCTCCTGCTATTGCCGAGGTTACAAGTGCGGTTGATAGGGCAGAGATGAAAGAACGGCTCGGTATAGATGGGAAGTCAGTGATAGGCATTGTCGGACGGCTTGCCCCTCAAAAGGGCCACGCTATTTTACTCGATGCAATGCCCGTAATAACCAGAGAATACCCAAATGTCGTCCTTGTCATTATAGGAGATGGACCAGAGCGTGAAAAGCTAGAGCAAAAAGCTTCAGCTTTAAATCTAGACGAAAATATTCGCTGGATGGGATCGCAACCGCAAAGTAATGTTATTGAGTTCTATGCCATCATGGATGTTCTCGTCATGCCGTCTCTCTATGAAGGATTCGGTCTTACGGCTGCGGAGGCTATGGCCGCAGGTGTGCCCGTTGTAGGAACTCAAGTAGAAGGTCTCTCGGAAATTATCGAAGATGGCGCAAGCGGGTATCTCGTCCAGCCAAATGACCACAGGGCGTTGGCCGAGGCCTTGATTCGACTGTTGAATAATCCCGCGCAGGCGCTAGCGATGGGCGAAAATGGGCGTGACCGCGTCAATCGGTTCTTTTCAGTAGCACATTTCAAGGCATCCATGATTGGGGTATACCATACTCTTTAAGATGGGTTCTGAATATCCCCGCATTTTAATGTTTGCACCTCTGTGCTATCCACCGGTAGGTTCCGAGGCGATAGTAACATCGAAACTTGTGCTCGCGATGATCGAAGCGGGCTGGACAATCAGAGTGATCTCTCAGGCAAACTTCGGCCGGTACTACCCCTTTTCGAAAGAGGATTATTGGAATCCCCTGCTTTCCGTCAGCAATAGCATTCCCGGCATTAATGAGAAGGGAATCATGGCCCGTCTGGTTGGGGCCAGATTAGCGAACAAGATGCGAACGATATCCTGGGTCGTGAAAGCCCTTTGCGCAGGTCTGGCCGCACTCAGAAAACAGAAGTATGATTTTGTCTTATCCCGCGCCGCTCCTCAATATGGCCACTTGCCGGCTTTGATCGTAAGCCGTGTCGCAAGGATCCCTTGGATAGCCAACTGGAGTGATCCGATGCCTCCTCAGAAGGCCCCCCCTCCTTATGGCGGGGGGCCTTCCGCTAACGCTCCAGGGCTTTCGAACGTCTACTGTAGGACAATCGTTCGCATGGCCGATTGGCATACATTTCCCTGTGAGCGTTTGAGGAGATACTTTTCCCGAATCTACCCTGAACTCGAGGGAAAGAGTTCCGTCATCCCCCACATCGCCCTGGAGCAATTCTGCATAAAACCGGGTGACAGGGGAAAAGATTTTTCTCTATGCCATACGGGCAGTATCGCCCTTCGTGATCCCTCGGCATTTTTCGAAGGCCTGAAGCTCTTTCGCGAAGCCGTTAATCCTTCGGAATCATTACGCATCGCTTTTATCGGCCATCCTGATCGCGAGCTCCAAATGAAAGTGCAAGAGGCCGGCCTTGCCGATATTGTTTGCATAGAATCATCGAAAACTTATGAGGAAACGCAGTTAAAAGCAGCGGCATCGAGCGTTTTGGTTGTCATTGAGGCCCCCTGCGAGGAGGGAATCTTCTTGCCATCAAAATTTGTTGATTTTATCCAAACGGGGAGACCCATTTTGGCAATATCGCCCCAACCTGGGACACTGAACGATCTCATTTCAGCCCACGGAGGGGGGATTGCTGTTGATTGCAGCTCTCCGGCAATGATTGCCGGTGCCCTTGCCACTCTCTACAGCGAATGGCGAGACGGGGATATTGATGAAAAGTATGGATCAAAAAGATTGTTCGATCTTTTTTCCGAACACCATGTCTTAAAATGCTTTTCCAGACTTTTTGACGATCTCTCCCCGGATTTGACATAGCAATGGCCCCTATCAATGCATTACCTTTTATAGTCTGGGTGGTTGCCGTATCCACGATAGTTGCGTGCGTAGGGGGTGCATCATTCTTTGGATATAACATAGCCGGATACGCCTGGGTTGTTCCGCTCCTTTTTTCCTTTGCCTCATTCCTGAAAAGGAAAGGACCGATTTGCTTCCCCTATAAAATCTGGTTGCCGTGGGTCTGCGTTGTGACGGGGTATTTGATTCTTTCCGAGGAACCAAACGCGCTTCAGAGAAGCATCATGATGATCTGTCCGTTATGGATCGGCATGACCGTATCAAAATATGACATCGGAGAAGATGGGTTCAACGGCCTGTCAGAGCTTTACAAATATATGGCGATGGCTCTCTTCATCGTCGTTATCTTAAAAACAGGGATGCTGTTGACTGGAGCACTCCCTGAAATAACGGGGCTCGCTCCTGAAGTCATGACCAGTTCCTTGCTTTGCACTCTTTTTGCCGCAAGCTATGCGCAGGGAGAAAAAAAGGCTCTATCGTGGTGGGTGGCCCTAGCAGCGATCCCTGTGGTTGCCTTGACGAGGATGGGCATACTGGCTTCGGGAGCGTCCCTGCCTCTCACCTTCGCACCCATGAAGATCGGCAGACGGTTGGCCCTTCTGGGTGTAATTATTGCCATGGCAATATCTATTTTCTATTCCGAACGGGTCCAGAATAAGATGTTTTTTTCCGGGGAAGGCCTGTTATCGGAGATTCACTGGGACAATCCGAATTTCCGCAATACCGGAAGAAAGTTCATATGGGACGCCATGTCATTCCAAATTGACCGGCAACCCTGGTTTGGGTATGGGGCAAATTCCTCAGAACATTTTGTAAGCGCGTTAACGGGCGGACTTACTCATCCTCATAACGATTGGCTGCGTTTACGCTTCGACTACGGGTATTTTGGCACTGTCACATTCGGTTTGTGTCTTATTATTCAAATTCTTCATATCTTAAGAAGGACTCGAACCTCATTGGGCCATACAAGAACCATGTTCTATGCCGGTGCGTCGTCGTTTATCGTTTTTATCCTTTTTATGTTTACCGATAACATTATCCTTTATGCCGCATTTTTCGGTAACTTCCAGTTCACCCTTTTGGGCCTTGCCTATGCCGCAGATAAATCGCCAAGGCAAAAGGATTCTGCATGAAGACACTCCTCAAAAAATATGTCCCGCGACGGATGCGGAGGATGTTTCGGACATACGTTTCTCCGCTCTTGAAAGATGCCCATTATCGCGAGTACCAGGACCGCAGAATCTTCTTCCAGCGGGCCTTTACTGCTTTGGCTTTCAATGGGGTTGACGGCGATTACGCAGAGTTCGGATGCTGCGGCGGGATGACCTTCGGTCTGGCCTATCGATATTCGAGAAAGCAGAATTACTATCCGAGGCTGTGGGCATTCGACTCCTTTTGCGGCCTGCCCCCGCAAACGGTGGCCGAGGACGAACACCCCATCTGGGTTCAGGGGACAATGGCTATCGAAGCCGATGAATTCGTGAAAATTTGCCGGGAAAAAGGGATACCGCGGTCTCAATTTACCATCGTGCCCGGGTTTTATGAAAGAACCCTTGCTGAACCTCATGGCCGGGATTTGCCTGTCAATATCTGCCTTGCGTATATTGACTGCGACCTGTACAGCTCCACCAAGGCCGTCCTCCAATTCATCATGCCCAGACTGAAGCATGGGATGATCATTGCGTTTGATGACTACTACTGCTGGTCATCCACTCAGGTCTCCGGCGAACGGAGGGCCTGCGCCGAATTCTTTAAGGATCATCCGGATTGGATTCTTGTTCCATTCATGCCCTATGGCGGCGGCGGGGGCGGAATGTCGTTCGTTGTCGAAAGCAGAAAACTCAGCGGTTCTTCCGGCGTATGTTACTGACCAGGCAAGAAGACTATGGATTTCTTTTTTTGAAGACCATCCCCAAAGCCTGACGGTGGTACTTCAAGGGAAACGCTGAAGGCGCCATGGACCAAAGACCGGTTATTGCCAGGGAACTATTTTTTTTGTTTGTTATCTCTTATGCCAAGATACATGCCTATCTCTTAAAATATTTCGGACTTCAACTCAGAGGCCTGGGATTTTTTCTTCGCCATATCAAAGAAGATCGAGGGATAAAATGCGATTCGCTGAAGTTCTTTTTTAATCATCGCGTTTCGGGTTGTTACGTCCATATGATGGCCGGTATATGGAATGAACCGGAAACGCACACCTTTTTACGGCGAATTTTTTCACACGCAGGCATCCTCACCAATTTTATCGATGTCGGTGCCAATATTGGTGAAATGATCATCGATGTCGCTCGGCTGCCGAACGTGGGCAGGGTAATCGGTTTTGAACCCCATGCTGAATGTGCAAAAGCATGCAAAATATCGGCTGCGCTAAATGCACTGCGAAATATCGAAGTCCGCCAAAAGGTTCTCAGTAATTACAAAGGATTGATGAAATTTCATCTCGACAACAAGCGTGCAAATGCATCCCATATCGCAGACGATCATAGCCATGATGCATCTTGGGTAGAATCTTCAACGATCGATGAGGAAGCAAGAGAACTGGCAGGTGATACCATCATCTTGATCGATGTCGAAGGTTCAGAATTGGAGGTTGTGAAGGGTGGCAGCTCCTTCATTGAAAAGAGTAAACCCTTAATTATATTTGAATACAACAACTTAACAAGACAACACTTCCGCCTTGAAGAAATGATGCAGGCATTGGGAGACAAATACCGGATATTCCGGCTGCGCAGCGGAGACGGTCTGTTGGATCTCAATATGACCGAAACATGGAATTGTTGCGCGGTGCATGAGGATACATGGTTTTATGACACCTGCATGGGGATGCTCACATAGGGTGACCCGTTCCCCTTAACAAACAGGAATGCGAGAAACCGTAACGTGAAACGAATTCTCTTCTTTACCTCCTCACATCAGATCGGCTTAACGGGACAGTTAACCGAGCAGGCACTTTGCTTCACCAAGATGGGTATGGGGAAATTTCTTTTCGTCTCGGGCGAGAAAGAACAATTTCCAGGTTTATTCGAGAAGCTCAAACAACATCTGGTTCCCCATGCGACCATTACAGGGATAGACGACCATGCAGAGTTTCCCCGGTTGGTTCGGGAATTCAGGGACATCGCAGTACAGTTTCGCCCCGATTTCGTTACGGTGCATACCAACTGGCAACTGGCAATCGCGGCCATAGCGCGCCTTATCTCAAGATCAAGCTACTCTCTGGTTTATGTGATCCACGGCTATCGACACAACTACCGTATCCGTTCATTAATTGCGCGCATCCTTATCGGCGCTGCCCTGTATATTTTCTCCGATCACGTTATTACTCCGAGCGGTTTTCTGAGGAAACGGTTTGGATTTCTCAAAGAAAAAAACAAGGTCATCTTTATAGGAGAAGGGGCGTTACTTTTTGGGAACCATCCCTTACCGTCATTTTCGGGAACTCGGCGCATTATCTTTGCTGGAATCTTCAGAGAAGGCAAAAACCAGGCCCTCCTGATCCGGGTGCTGAAAAAATACATTGAGAGAAGCAGCAACGAGGATGTGGAACTCTTCCTGCCGGGCAATGGTCCGTTGCTCGAGAATTGCCGGACTTTGGCACGGGAACTCGATATTGGGGACAAAGTCTTTTTCCCGGGCTTTGTGAATCGGGCAGAGATGCTGGCTCTCTACCTGCGATGCCAGTTTGCCGTTGCGCCAACCAACGTTGAGACCTTTGGTCATTGCATCGTCGAACCATTTGTCCTCGGACGAGTCGTGATCACCCGTCATATCGGCGTCGCCGATGATATCATACGACACGGTGAAACAGGCTTTTTCTTTGACACCGAGAGGGACCTGCTCGATCTTCTCCTCGCGGTGCTTCCTGACCAGGCACTCTGCACCAGAGTCGCGGCCAAAGCCAGGCAGGAAAGAGACCTATTCAGATGGCAGCGCGTCTGCACAGAGCACTTCAATTTAATCTATGATCCACCTGTCTCAAAGTGAAGGTCCTCCTCGCCCACAATTTTTACGGTTCCTCGGCGCCCAGCGGCGAAAACCGGGTATACCTGGCCGAGCGTGATCTGTTGCGGGACCGGGGACATGAAGTTCTGGAATTCACCCGGCACAGCGACGCCATCAGGAACCGGGGCGCCCTCGGTCTGCTGCGGGGCGCCCTCGGCACACCCTGGAATCCCTTTGCCGTCGCGAATCTTCGCCGATTGCTTGCCCGGGAGCGGCCGGACATCCTGCACGTACACAACACCTTTCCGCTTCTTTCCCCTGCCGTCTTTCACGCCGCCCACGGCCTCGGCACGGCGACCGTCCTGACCCTCCACAACTATCGGACCTTCTGCGCCGCGGGCATCCCCCTGCGGGACGGGAGGCCCTGCAAAGACTGCCTGGATAGCCGTTCCGTCCTTCCGGCTCTGCGGTATGGGTGCTACCGGGACAGCCGTTGGGCGACTTTCCCGATGGCCTTGATGATCGCCCTCCACCGGCAGATCGGAACGTGGACCCGCCACGTGGATGCCTTCATCGCCCTGACGGAGTTCCAGCAGGAGGCGCTGGCGCGGGCGGGTCTGCCAAAGGAGCGCCTGCACGTCAAACCCCATTTCTACGCGGACGCGCCGGAGCCGCTGCCCTGGGAGAGACGGACCCCGAAGGTCCTGTGCGTAGGACGGCTGGGGCGGGAGAAGGGCGTGCACATCCTGCTGGAGGCCTGGAAAACCTGGGGCGGCGAGGCCCCGATCCTGGAGATCATCGGCGATGGGCCGGAGCGGGTCTCTCTAGAAAACCTCATCCAAAGCAGCCGCATTGGGGACAGGGTCGTCTTTACCGGCTCGCTCCCCTTTGTGGAGACGCAGCGTCGTCTGGCCGAGGCGTCCCTGCTGGTCTTTCCCTCGCTCTGCTTCGAGGGCCTCCCGATGGTGCTCCAGGAGGCCTTCGCCCTGGGGGTCCCCGTCTGCACCTCACGGCTGGGTTCGATGCCGTGCATCGTCAACGACGGTCGGGACGGACTCCTCTTCGAGCCGGGAAACCCCTCGGACCTCCTGGGGCGGGTCAGGGACCTCTGGGGCCATCCGGATCGTCTGGCTGCTATGGCCCGGGCCGCCCGCCGGACCTTCGAGGGGGAATACACCTCCGAGGCGAACTATCCCCTGTTGATCGAGATCTACGGGAAGGCGAAACGCAGAAGGAGCGCCTGTGAAAAATAACGGCAGCCCTCTTGCTTCCCGGGAGGCGATCCTGGGCTATCCGGTCTCAACCCTCTGCCTGGAAGCCTGTATCAGAGAAATTGCCGACAGGATCGCAGAGGAGAAGAAGGGGCTGTACCTGGCCTGCGCCAATCCCCACTCCCTGATGGAGGCCCGGCACGATGCGGCGTTTGAAAGGGCCTTAAAGGGGGCGGACTTGCTGTTGCCCGACGGGGCGGGGATTGTTATGGCCTCGCGGATCCTGGGGGGTCAGATCAGGGAGCGGATTACAGGGAGCGATATCTTCCGAGAGGTAAACCGGTTCCTCGCCCAGGAGGGACGGTCCTGTTTCCTTCTGGGCGCCACGATGGAAACGCTGGCCAAGATCAAGGCCCGCCTGGCTGTTGATTTTCCTGGTCTGTCTGTAGCGGGCGTTTATGCACCGCCGTTCAGCAACGACTTTGACGCGGAAGAAGACCGCCGGATGCTGCGCGCCATCCATGAAGCGAGACCCGACGTCCTCTGGGTCGGGATGTCCGCACCGAAGCAGGAAAAGTGGATCCTTCGCAACAAGGGCAAACTGGATGTCAAGTTCATCGGAGCCGTTGGCGCTGTTTTCGATTTTTTCGCCGGGAACGTAAGGCGCTCCCATCCCTGGTTTCTGGAGCATGGTCTGGAATGGCTGCCCAGACTATTGCAGGAACCCAGGAGGCTCTGGAAACGAACCTTTATCTCCGCCCCCCTCTTTCTTCTGAGGGTCCTCAGGCAGAAAATCACCGCAAAGGTCTGACATGACCACCATTCTCTTCGCCTTCCTCGTCGCCTTCATCCTCTCCCTGGCCCTCACGCCGGGAGCCAAATGGCTGGGGGTGCGCCTGGGCGCCGTCGACGTCCCCACGGCCCGGAAAGTCCACACCCGGGCGATCCCCCGGATCGGTGGCCTGGCCATCGTCCTGGCATGCCTCCTGGGCCTGGCGTCCTGCCTGCCCCTGGGGACAGAGGTCTCCAATCTCCTGGTCTGGGACCAGAAGCAGGCCTTCGCCGTCCTCGGCGCGATCGTTGCCTTCACCGTGGGCTTCGCCGACGATTTCCGGCGGCTGGGGCCGCGGGTCAAGTTCCTGGCTCAGATCCTGGCCGCCTCGCTGGCCTTCTACGGCGGGGTCCGGATCGATGTGGTCGTCATTGGCGAAATGGACATCCAGCTGGGTGTCCTGAGCTGGCTGGTCACCGTCTTCTGGTTTCTGCTCCTGATCAACGCCGTCAACCTGATCGACGGCCTGGACGGCCTGGCCGCCGGGGTCGCTTTCTTCACGAGCACCGTCATGGTGGTCCTGGCCATCATGCAGGACAACTACCTGACCGCCCTGGAATTCGCCGTCCTGGCCGGAGCGCTCCTGGGGTTTCTGCGCTACAACTTCAACCCGGCGAGCGTCTTCATGGGGGACGGGGGGAGTTACTGCATCGGATACACGATCGCGGCCCTTTCCATCATGGGGTCCATCAAGAGCCAGATGGGGGCCACGATCCTCATCCCTCTTCTGGCCCTGGGGGTCCCGATCTTCGACACGGTCCTGTCGCCCCTTCGCCGCTGGATCCGCGGCCGCCGGATGTTCGGGCCCGACAAGGGCCACATCCACCACCGCCTGCTGGCCATCGGATTCTCCTCGCGCCGGGCGGTCCTGCTGCTCTACGGCGTCTCCTGCGGCCTCTGCCTGCTGGCGATCCTCCTGGTCAACCTCCGCAACGAGACGGCCAGCCTGATCCTGGTCGTCCTGGGCACCGGGGCGTTCATCATCGTCCGAAAGCTCGGCTACATGGAGTACCTGGCCGTCGACAAGATCTCCGGCTGGTTTCGGGACCTCTCGGACGAGGCAGGGATCTCCCGGTCCCGGCGGAGCTTCCTGAGCCTCCAGATCGAGATGGACCACGCCGGGAACCTGGATGACCTCTGGGGACACATCTGCCAGGCCCTGGAGATGATGCGCTTCGACCGTGGGGAGCTTCATATTCATCATGTCCTCGATGACGGTGATTCCGTAGGGCGGATCTCCGGAGGAGCGTCCGATGGGGCGGCCCCACCGGATGGCCACGAACGCAGACGTCGCGCCGCGAAAGGCCGCAACTCGTCCATCTGGACCCACGAGACCCGCAGCGATCTCGACTCCGTCCGCGTTTGGGCGCGGGGATACCACCGCAGGCGGGAGGACACCCTTGACCAGGGCCTGCTCCGCATCGAGATCCCAATCGATGGGGGAATCCCGGACGCGGCCAAACTCATCCTGATCAAGAACCTGACGCAGGATCCCTTCCAGCCCTACACCCTGCGGCGGGTGGAATACCTGCGGCGGTCTGTGGTCAATGCGATGCATCGGCTCCACCCGGGACTGGCAAAGCACTCGCCGGCCGCGGGGCAGAAGAGAAAATAGGGGGCGAGTTCCCCCTTCCTAAACAATAACGAGGAGGAGGCAGACGATGAAGGCCGGACGCATTCTGGTGGTGGATGATGAAGAGACCTTCCGGTTTATGTTAAGCCAATACTTCACCGGGGTCGGATACGAGGTCGTGACGGCGATCAACGGGGAGGACGCCCTGCGCAAATTTTCCCCCGGGGCCTTCGATTGCGTCATCTCCGATCTGCTCATGCCCGAGATCGACGGGATGGAGCTGCTCAGGCGGATCCGCCTCATGGACAATGAGGTCATATTCCTCATCATCACGGGCTATCCAATGATCGACAACGCCGTCGAAGCCATGAAGGAAGGAGCCTATGACTACATCACGAAGCCCTTCCACATGGACGATATCGCCATCAAGGTCGAGCGGGCCCTCAACGTCAGGAAAACGGAGACCTCCCTGAGGAAGATCAGGGGGCTCTTCACGACCTTCATCATCCTGATCCCGGTCCTGGTCGCCCTGGGCATCGTCCTCGGGATGCTCTGGGGATAGGACCGGGCCCTATTCCTGAGGATCGGAACCGATCGCAAACCTTTTTGACCGCATGCCTAAAACCGGGTTGAACTTCGCCTTTGGAAACGGGAACAGGGAATACAGGGGATCCATTCCCTATTTCCTCTATCTGGGGAGCGTGGTTCTGGGCGTCCTGGCCTTCGGGGCGATCCACACCTGGGCCTATACGCTCGTCTTTCTGGGGACCCTGGCGGCAAGCCTCCTGCTGATCCGGCACGATCTCTTCCGCAAGGGCCCCACCCCGTCCTTGCGGTGGGTCAAGACGGACCTGACCCCCCTGTTCCTGATGTTCGTCGCCTTCCTGCTGCTCCAGATGCTCCCGCTGCCCCGGGGGCTCCTCCTGCTCATCTCGCCGGAGGCCAAGATCGACGGGGACATGTCCCTGCCGGCCGCCTCCGCACTGGACCCGGCCGCCCTCAAAGGGCACTGGCACGCCCTGGCACCCTACCTCTATCCGGTCCGCATGTCGCTGATCCGCTGGATCTTCTACGGCCTGCTCTTCTTCGGCCTCACCCGCTGCCTGAACTCCCGCCGGAGGATCGAGACCGCCATCGCCGTGCTCCTGGCCCTTGGGGTCTTCGAGGCCCTCTACGGAATCGTGGAGACCTATTCGGGTCACAACCACGTCTGGTGGTACGAAAAGACGACACACCTCCGGGAGATCAGCGGGACCTACCTGAACCGCAACCACTTCGCGGGCTTCATGGAGATGGGGATCACCCTGACCGTCGCTTACGCCGCCGCGCTGGGCGGCCGGCGGCAGGCGAATGGCCGCGCCACGGGGAACCACCATCCTCTCCGTTCATCCCGAAGGCGGTTCCTGGACTTCTTCTCAGGACGCAGGGAGCTCCGGCGCGTCCTGGTCGTCTTCGCCGGGGGGATCATGGGACTGGGCCTGATCCTCTCGGCATCCCGGGGCGGGATCATCGCCACGGCGGGGGCCCTGTTCCTGATGGGGCTCCTGTTCATGTTCAGGAGGGACGAACGGCGCAAGGGGCGGATCATCCTCGCCCTCTGCGGGATCGCTCTGGCCTACGGCCTCTATGCCGGCCTCGATTACACCATCGGGCGCTTCGATCTCTTCGATCATGACCTGAAGCAACGCGGCATCATGGCCCAGAGGACGATGGACCTCTTCGGGGATTACAAGGCCTTCGGCGTAGGCCTGGGGAATTTCCGCTACGCCTCGGGACGGGTCCAGGACATCCTCCACCCCCTTATCTACTTCGACTACGCCCATAACGACTACGCGCAGTTTCTGGCCGAGGCGGGGATCGTCGGCGCGATCCTGCTGCTGGCCGGGACGGGGTTCTATGTTGTGCGGACCTTCAAGGACTGGCGGGGGCGGAGCGCCCCCTTTGCGGTCTGCCTGGGGATCGCACCCTTCGCGGCTCTCTTGGCCCTCGCGATCCACTCCTGGTCGGATTTCAATCTCCACCGGCCGGCGAACGTGATGCTCCTGATCGCGGTCATTGCGATCGGCCAGGCGGCGCTCCGTCTGGAGGAGCATCATGGCGACCGGCTGCGGCAGGAAGAACGGCGCATCCCCCTGCGGTGGCGGGGACTCGTGCTTCTGGCGTGCGGGGTTGGGCTGATCGGCTTTGCCGGCCTTGGATCGATCCGTCACTTCATCGCCGAGAGCCGCTGCAACACGGGGATCAATGTGACGATGAATCTGGACGAAAATCCCTCCCCAGACGAGGCCCGCTCGGCAATGGCCTGGGACCCCGGCAACGCCGGCTACCCCTACAAACTTGCCCTGGCCATGATGGGGGATCGGGACCGGCTCATGCAGCAGGCGGAACCGGATACGGCGGGGTGGCGGCGCTCCCATGACCCGATCATCGCCTCCCTGGAGCGGGCGATCCGCCTGAATCCTTTCAACGCGGAGGTCCACGTCCGCCTGGGCTGGGAATACTCCTACCTCTGGGACCGCCCGGACCATTCAACCCGTTGGACCCCCGCGGGGGACCTATGCCTGGAACGGGCGGCCTGGTTTGCCGGGAACTGGACGCAAAACCCCAGGCTCCAGTACGACATGGGAAACTACTGGGCCATGCGCGCCAGGGAGCTCGAAACGGACAGTCCGAAGGGCGATGTCGCCTGGATCAAGGCGGTCTGGCATTACCGCAAAGGGATGGCATTGGAGAAGAGAATGGAGCTTCCCGACAACACCCGGGACTTTCTCCGGAATTTCATCACCGACGAGGCCCACCTCCGATATCTTCGCTGAACCCGGATCGGCCGTACGGCCAATCTTCCTTCCCCCCGGGGGCCTTTGCAAGGCCCCTTTTTTCATTTGAAGCTCATCCGATAGAGGCCATATTCGTTGGCCTGTTCACGGGCGGTCTTGACCGGCTCCAGCCGGTAGCGCTCCCGCACCCCCTCGCAGAGCCGGCGGTTTCCGTCGTCGCTCGTATTGCACCAGTAGCCCTGGTGAAAATAGACATGGCCGCCGTACCTCTTGATCAGATCCCCGATGAGGTCGGGATTGTTGATACCGGCGTAGGTCTGAATCGCACCCTGTCCCCAGATCAGAAACATCATCGGGACCTGGGTCACGACGACGGATCGTTCCGGGATCCGCTCGATGAATTCGCGGGCATGGGCGTGGTCGTACCTCGCCCCCCAGGCCTCCTGCCCGACCAGCCGGATCAGGGGCATGAATTTCAGCCAGGAGAACAGCAGGACCAGGACCAGGGCGGCGGCGACGGTTTGGCGACGGGCCCCTAAACCGATCCTCTCCAGAAGTGCCTCTCCCCCGATTCCCGCCAGGACCGCGATCGGCATGAAGGAGAGGAGCGCGAAGCGGACGTCGGCGCCGTACCTGTAGCTCCCGGCGTAGAAGAACAGGAAGATTCCCCAGAACAGGACGAACCACAACAGGATCAGCAGGACGCCTTTGGAACCGGCCTGAGCGCCGTCCCTCTCCTGCCGCCCGCCGCCTGCGATGAGGCCGACGACGGCCAGCAGGGTGAAGAGGGCCGGGAAGGCCGCATTATCCAGGTAGTACGGACCGTTCGTCGCCAGGTTCTTCGCAAAGAAGCGGATGGAGAATTTCGCCCCCTCGGCCCCCCAGGAATGTCCGCTCACCGCCCAGAGGTGCCAGAGGTGGGGAACGAGAAACGTCGCGGCGACGAGCCCCATCCCCCAGAATTCCCGCCTCGCAAGGGGACGGCGCCCGGGAGGGCTCGCCGTTGAAGCGGAGGAATCCAGGACAGCCAGCGCCGCGATGACCCAGAGGCCGATCAGGGCCGATTCCGGCCGCAGGGTACAGGCAAAGGGGAGGACCGCCGCCAGCAGGAAGAGGTGCCGCAGGGCCCCGGTCCGGAGCCAGACCAGGGCGCACAGAACGGTCAGACTCCCGAAAAAGGCGGCCGGCGCCTCGGCAGCACCGGTATTCGACCAGATCAGGTTGTGGGGAATGAGGGCATAGAGCAGCGCCGCCAGGAGCCCCGCGGTCGTACGGCCCGCCACGAGCCGGGTGATGAAGAAGGCCAGGACGATGCCCGCCGCATACAGGAGGTTGGCGATATAGAACATCAAGACCTCGTCGGTCCCGAAGAGCTGGAAGGCCAGGCTGACCAGGAAGGGCCAGCCGCTGGGGTCCTTGTTGTACTGAAGCCAGTGGACGAAGTACTCCCCGTATTCGAAGGTGGCATAGTTCGCCATGCCCGCCTGGCCGGTGCGGGCGATGTTCTGCGCCATGTTGGCGTAGATGTCCTCATCGTAGTAGATCCGGTGGGTCTGCGGGGCGACCTGGGAAACGAGGAGGACCCCCGTGATCAGGATCAGCAGGAGGCAGACGCCCGGACCGGGGAGACAGCGCCTCCAGGATGCGGGGGATTCCTCCCTGACGAACAGGCCCCGGAGGGCCTCGGTGATGTCGCGGCGGCACAGGGTCAGGCCGATGAGGATCAGGAGAAAATTGGCCCCCAGGGTCCTGGGGATCCATTGGACCAGGAGGAGCTCGATCTGGCCTTGCGTCCGGCTCAAGGCGACGTAGAAAAAGATCCCCGCCAGGACCGCATAGAGGCAGACCTCCACAGGAACGAAGAAGCGGCTCTCAAGGATTCTCTGCATGGGTGTTTTCAATGAGGCAATCCTCCAGGATGAGATAACGGATCCCCGTCTGCCGGAGCATCGCGACGGCCTCGCCGGGCGCGCAAACCATCGGCTCCCCGTGCAGGTTGAAGCTCGTGTTCAGGACGACTCCGTACCCCAATACCCCTTTCAGGTGGACAAGCAGGTCCCGGTAGCGCGGCTCCTCGTCGCCCACGAACTGAGGACGGCAGGTGCCGTCGATGTTGGTCACCCCTTCCAGGAGGGGAAGGTGCTCCGGCCTGACCCGAAAGCCCATCGTCATGAACCGGTTGTCCCGGATCTCCTGCCCCTCCGTCATGAGGAGCGCCGGGGCGTCCTCGATCAGCATGCTCGGGCAGAAGGGCTGGTACCAGACCCGCTTCTTGAGCAGGAGATTGAGCCGATCCTTGAGCCTGCGGCTGTCCGGACGGGCAAGGATGCTCCGGTGGCCGAGGGCCCGGGGACCGGTCTCCATCCGCCCCTGAAACCACAGGACGATCTCCCCCGCCAGGATAAGGCGGCCGGCCTCGGCAGCCGGATCGTCCAACCGGCGCATCCTCAAAGAACCCGCATCCCCCCCATCCCCAGGCGCCGTCCCTCCGCACCCTGCGGCCGGACCGGAGGAACCCGTGTCGGGCGAAGCGTCGTCTGTTTCGGAGACCTCCCTATCGGGGCCCCCGGGGCCCAGGTAGAGGTCGGTGAGGCGGCAGGCCGTCACGCCGTGAAGCGTCCGGTTCGCCGCGAGGGCCGCCCCGATGGCGAGCCCGCCGTCACCCATGTGGGGAAAGACATAGAGGCGCTCCAGTTCGGGAAGCTCCGCCAGTTTCATGTTCATCTTGACGTTGGAAAAGACGCCCCCCGCGACGGCCAGACGCTTCAGACCCGTCCGCCCGAGGGCCTCCAAGACCAGACCGGCGACGGCCTTCTCGAGGGCCCGCTGGGCCATGTAGGCGAACTGTTCCGACGGAAAGCGCCAGAGGACCCGTTTGAGCTCCCGGAACATCCCCGTGGAGCTGAAGGGCGAGACGATATCGAGCCCCCGTGTCCCGATGACCGCCAGGAGCGGGTTCTCCTCGTCGGGGATCGGATAGGCATAGTTGGCCAGGGCCATCACCTTCCCTTCGTCCTCGAGCTCGCGCATGTTCATCAGGTTCGTCACATGCTCGAAGAAGATCCCGAGCGACGTCCGGGCGGGCAGGGCCCTGAGAAGGGTGAGCGCCCCCTCCCGCCTGATCCAAAAGGATCCGCAGAGGCCGTCGCCGACGCCATCGAGGGTGAGGACCAGGGCCTGCTCAAATCCGCAGCATGCCGCGGCCGCCGAGGCGTGGGCGGCATGGTGGTCGACCATCTCGATCCGGGTGCCGACAAAACCCATCTGCGCCAGGCGCCCCTTCAGGTAGCGCCGGCTGAGCGCCCTGGAGAGGACATTCGGCGGGAGTTCCGTGAAGCGGTACTTGAAGGCCTTCCGGAGGGGATCGGCCCTGCGCGGGGCTGTTTTCCGCCGCCGGATCAGGTAGTACTCCTCCCTGAGGGCGGGTATCAGGCGGGTCAGGGTCTTGGCGGGATCGCTCGTCGAGGCGGCCACGGTCCCGACATCGGCCGGAAGCAGGCCGGCCTGTTTCAGACAGGCCCCGATGGCCAGACAGGGGAAACCGACTTCGAGCTTCCGGCGCGTCAGGCGCTCCTCGTTCACGGCGACGCAGATCTCCCCGCCCCGGATCAGGGCCGCCCCCGCATCGTGCCCATCCCAGATCCCGAGCACCCACCCCTCTTTCACCGTTCTGTCTCCCTCCCCCGGATCCCTTTGGCTATGACGATCCCCGTCGCCCCATGAAAAGGGCCGCTGCCCCGATCTTTCCGATGAGGCCCCCCAGGGCGGGGGGCTCGATCATCGAAAGCACACGGATGGCTGCCCCCGGCCGCAGGTAGAAGCGCCGATAAGCGCGGCGCCGGAAGGCATCCACCCGCCCGGGCGGCAGGCCGGGCAGCTCCATGACCGCCTGTCCCTGAGAAAAAGCAGGCTCAAAGCCCCCTTTCCCCTCCCGGATTAGCCAACCTCTCCGGAGGGCTTCGTCGTGAAGCCCCGTGCCGGGAAAAGGGGCGGCCGCATAGAACTGGGCCACATCCAGGGGCATCCCCAGGGCCATGGCCAGCGTCCCGGCCATCGTCTCCTCCGTTTCCCCGGGAAGACCGAAAATGAAGTGCCCGGCAACCCGGATCCCCAGGCGGTGAGCCAGGGACACCGCCGCGCACGACTGGGCCGCGGTGATCCCCTTTCCCGAGGCCGCCAGGACTGCGTCGCTGCCCGATTCCAGGCCGAAGCTGATCATCCAGAGTCCCGCCTTCTTCATCAGCCGGAGCGTCTCTTCGTCGATCGTGTCCACACGGCTGTTGCAGCTCCAGGAGATCTTCAGCCCCCGCTCCAGAATCGCCCGACAAAGGGCCTGGACGTAGAGGCGGTCGGCCGTGAAGGTGTCCGCCCAGAAGAGGAACTCTCGAATACCGAAGCGGTCCGCATTTTCCGCCATCTCATCGACGACCCGCGCCACGGGCCGGTGGCGGAGGCGGCGCCCGTAGTAGAGCGGGGCTGTACAGAAACTGCAGCCCCAGGGACAGCCGCGGACAGGGGCCACCATGAGGAAACGCCGCCCCTGGAGGGGCAACCGGTAGGCACCGAGATCGAGGCCGTCCCAGGCGGGCGCCGGGATCTCCCCGGGTTCAAGCCAGGGGGCGTCGGGGTTGTGCCGGACCGCACCGCCGTGATCCCGCCAGGAGATCCCCAGGACCTCCCGATAGGGACCGCCGCGGCAGAGACGGCGGAGGGTCCCCTCGGGCTCTCCCCGGACAACCACGTCCAGCGACGCTTCAGCGAGGGCCGCCTCGGGCCGGACCGTCACATGCGTCCCGATGACGGCCGTCACGCAGTCGGGCGCCTGTTCACGGACGACGCGGGCCAGGGCAATGTCGGATGAGATCGTCGGCGAACCGGTGCTCCAGATCGCAAAGGCCGGCCGCAGTCTCCGGATCTCTTCGGCCAGCGCCCCGACGCCGCGGGCGGCGGCGGGATAGTCCCTCAACGTGACCCGGTGTCCCTCCTGCCGCAGCAGGGCAGCCGCCGTCGCCAGGGACAGGGGGGGCCACTGAGTCCCCCAGAGACCCGCCTCCTGGGTGCATCGCCCCTCTCTTGTGAAGCCGCAGCCCTCCGGCGCGGGGGGATTGAAGAGCAAGACATCGGTATTCATGGGCTACCCTTACCACGGATGGCCTTGCCTGTCATCCCGCCGGCCCCCCCTTGCCGCTTTTCCCCGGAAGCGGGGATTCAGAGATAGAGGTACCGGATCAGGCTCCAGACATACCGGAAGGCAACCTGACGGATGCGGATCTTCGAATACCCGGCCTTCCGCTTGTGCTCGTGGGACGGGACCTCGGCCATCCGGTAACCCCGCTTCAGGGTCTTGATGATCATCTCCTGCTCGATCGTCGTGATGTCCTCCTGAAGACCCAGATCCCTGAGGACCGCCGTCCGGACCGCCCGAAAGCCGTTCTGGCTCTCCGAGAGCCGGACCCGGAAGCGGTGGTTGATGCAGGCCGTGATCAGCGAGCTGCCCATGAGGCGGAAACACTCGTCGAAGCCGCCGTGCAACTCGCTGGACCCCCCGATCAGACGGGAGGCGGAGACATGGTCCGCCTCGCCGTCGAGGATCGGCCGGACGAGGGCCGGGATGTCGTCGGGATCGTGGGAGCCGTCCGCATCGATGAAGACCGTGACCTCGCGGTCCAGGCAGGGGATGACCGACCGGATCGCCTCCCCCTTGCCCCGGCCCTGGTCGAAGACGACCCGGACGCCCAGCGACCGGGCCAGGTCGGCCGTCCCGTCCGGCGAGTGGCCGTCCACGACCACGATGTCGCTCGCATAGGGCCGGACGCGGCCGATCACCTCCCCGATGGTCCGGAATTCATTGAGGGTCGGGATGACCACGGTGAGGAGATCCCGTCCCTGGTAGGGATGGTCCATCTACGCAATGTCCTTCGGCCGGCGTAAAGCCCTGCCGGCACGGTTCAAAAAGGGGTCCCGGCGATCCGGGCCGATTCGCTGCCCGGAGCCCGGCCCGTCAACAAAAGACTTGACATTTTTGCCGGGCAAATATAGCTTCATATTAGGTATTTGTAAATCGAATAATCACAGACTCCCTTTAAAGTAGCCGGATCCCGGAATTCGAGCGCCCCTAACGCCTTCAGGTCGTCGGATCCGGTTCAAGACGAGGAGGCTCCATGTTCCAAAGATATCGAGGATTGGTCGCCTTTTTGTTGCTGGGTTTCGTTGTCCTCATCCTCTTCGCCCAGTCCCAGGCCGCCCAGCCGCAAGACAACGGGACGGCTTCCTACGTCGCGGAGGCCGAGAAGACCCAGCAGGAGGCCCAGGCCGTCCTCACCGCCTTGAACCAGGCCCTGGCTGCGGCCCAGAGCGCCGGGGACACGGCGGCCGTTCAGGAACTGAGCGCCGCCGTCCGCCAGGCCGAGGTCCGCGTCGCCCAGGTCGTCCAGCAGGTGGCCCAGGTCAGAGAGGCCTCGACGCCGGCAGCAGCAGCAGCGGCCCTGCAGACCGTCGTTGCCGCCTATACCCAGGTGACCGGCATCGTCCAGAACATCCCCCCGGCGGTCGTCCAGGGGTACGTCACCACCGTGGCCACGACGGTCGCCACGACCGCGGCGCCGACAAAGACCGAAACCACCGCAGCAGCCACCACAACCGAAACGACCGTTGCCGCAACCACGACCGTGCCCACGACGACAATCCTGACGACCACCACAACCACCACGACCACCACCACTGTTCGGCCGACGACCACGACGACGGCCTCGACGATAGCCACAACGACCACGGCGTCGACAACGGTCAAACCACCCAGCCTATGATCCAGGCATCCTGCCCCAAAAAGAGAATAGAGAGGATCGACGCAGTCCGGCGTTTGGAACAAAGAGGGTTGGGCTTATGAATGGAAAAAGGATTTTGATCTCCTGCGCCGCCACCGTTCTGGTGGCGGTTTTTCTGCCGACGGCCCAGGCCCAGCAGGGGGGCAAGATCAGATTCGGCAATCTGGCCGTCATCCCGGGCATCGCCGTCGAAGGCCTCTACGACGATAATATCTTCCTGGGCAACGGCAAGACCTATGCGGGTGATGCCGCCAAGACCCTGGCGGAAAAGAAAGAGTCCGACTGGATCACCCACGTGAAACCCGGCCTGTCTTTGAACTATACCCTCCCCGAACGGGGCTCCGTCCGTCTGGGCTATCAGGGCGATTACGCCTTCTACGACAAGAACCGCAGCAACAACTGGAAGAACAACCAGGGGAACCTGGCGGTGGACTACCGGGCTCCGGGCGGTCTCATCCTGGGGATCACCGAGCTCTACAGCCGCTCGGAAGACCCCTACGGCTCGGCAGACCAGTACGGAACCGGACGGGTCACCAAGCGGTGGACGAACGACGCGCAGACGAAGCTCGGTTACAACTTGATGGCCAATCTCCGGTCCTTTCTGTACTACAACAACTACAAGCAGCAGTACGCCGACGCCCTCGATGCTACGCAGGATTACACGAACAACGAATACGGCCTCGGTCTGGAGACGCGCTTTCTCCCCAAGACCTGGGGTTTCGTCCGCTACCTTTACGGGCAGAAACGGTACAACAGCACCCCCGCCGGCCAGACGGACGAGTTCAACTCCGACTCCAATTGGCACAGGGCCAGTGCCGGTCTGACCTGGGACCCCGGCGCCAAGCTGAGCGGCGAGGTGAACGTCGGTTACCAATGGCACAAATACGACCATGAATTCACCTCCGCTGCCCGCACGGTCAGGCGGAACGACGAGAACAACTGGATCGCCCAGACGGCCGTGACCTTCCTGCCCACGACGACCACGGCCCTCTCGCTGAGTGTCACCCGGACCACCCGCGATACGGCCTCCGACACGAATGAGCGCTTCGTCGACACCGGGATCGGCCTCAACCTGCAACAGGACTTCTATACGAAGTTCACCCTGAAGGCCGGGCTGACCTACAGCAAGAACGAGTACAACATTCCGGTCGGAAATCCCCGGGTGGACGACAACTACACGGCCAACATCGGCCTGGACTACCGTATCCGGGACTGGCTGGGCTTCGGGGTAGAATACCGTCTCAACCGCAAGGACTCCAACACCGACACCAACGACTTTGTGGACAACAAGTTCACGGCCTCTCTGAAGGCGGTCTATTGAGGATAAGGGCCGCGTCCGCGCTGACCCCGCCGACCTCCTCCCTCCACGGCAACCTCTGCAGGGGGCCCGTCCGGCAGCCAGGCCCACCCAAGGGAATCGGGCCGCCGGATGTGGTCAGGAGCTGTTCCGAACCGTCCCCCTCTCACCGTTCACCCCAGCGGGACAACCGGCCTCCTACTCTCCCGGACAGGGGGCTTGCGGACCGGAAGGCCAGGGGGGGGATGTTTTACTTGCTTTTTCAGGAAAGACGTATTAGAGAATCGGCACAAAGTCAAGGAAGGCAACAGGTTGTTTTCGTTTATGAATAGGCATATGGCCCTTATCGACAGACTCCGTGCGGCACGGCCGATCCTGGCGGCCGCCGGTCTTATCCTGCTTCTGGCCTGCGGCGGCCTCGACAACGAGGTCGTCCGGGTCACCGAGGTCGCCAAGGATCCCTACCAGGGGCTCAAACAGGACGACCTGACCCGGCTCGCCCAACTCAGGAAGACCATCATCCGGAAGGACGAAAACGGCGAAAAACTTTCCGCCCTCGTGGAGAAGACCCCGAGCTACACCGTGGCCGAGTATCTCCAGAAATTCCCGGAGAGCCGGACCCTCGGCCGGGATTACAAGATCGGCGGATATGACGTCCTGAGCATCACCGTCTACGAGGAGAAGGACCTGTCGCTCGAATCGGTGCGGGTCGCCGCGGACGGAAACATCTCCTTTCCCCTGATCGGCCGGATCCATGTGGCCGACCTGACGACCTCGGAAATCGAACGGCTGATCACGAAAAAGCTCGCGGACGGTCAGTTCCTGCTGGATGCCCACGTGTCGGTCCTGGTCGTCAAGTATGAGGGCCGAAAATATTCGGCGCTGGGCGCCGTGAAGAACCCGGGAAGCCATCCGCTCCAGGCCCAGGAGCGGCTCCTGGACGGCATCTCCAAGGTCGGCGGCATCGAGCAGCAGGGGGAGAAGCAGGAGGCGATGATCATCCGCACCCTGAACCCGGGAAAACCGGACGAGGGCAGGATCGTCATCACCTTCGATCTCCAGGGTCTCCTCAAGGGGAGCGACCAGTATTCCAACATCTTCCTGGCCGACCAGGATCTGATCTACGTTCCCAAGGCGGATGCCTTCTATATCATCGGCGAGGTCAAGAACCCGGGGGCCTTTACCTTCCCCAAGAAAGACATTACGATCATCGAGGCGATCAGCATGGCCGGGGGTTTTACGCCGATCGCGGCCCGCAACAAGACCCGGATCGTTCGGGTGGATCAGGGTGTGGAAAAAATCTTTGAGGTGCGGGTGGACGCGATTACCAAGGCGGGCAAGATGATCCAGGCCGTGCCCATCAAACCCAATGATCTGATCGTCATACCGGAGAGTTTCTTCTGATGGAAATCATGGACCGCCAGATCAATCTTTACGATTACCTGCGGGTGATCCTCAAGCACCGCTTGACGATCCTGACGGTCTTCTCCATCGTCTTCGTCAGCGTCCTCATCTTCACCTTCACGGCAACCCCCATCTACCGGGCTACGACCCGCCTGATCATCGAGAAGGAAGATCCGAAGATCGTTTCCGTCCAGGAGGTGATGACGGTCGATTCGTCGGGCTCCGACTATTACCAGACCCAATACAAGATCATTGAAAGCCGGACGGTGGCCAATGAGGTCATCAAGCGGTTAAAGCTCGAGGAAAGCGAAGAGTTTGTCCCCAAGCCGAAAGACAACTTCATCACTGACATCAAAACGGCCGTCCGGGAGGCCATCGCGAACCTCAAATCCCTGTTGAAGATGGATGACCCAAAGCCCGAGAAGCCCGCGCAGTCTGCGATCGCTAAAGCAGTGGAGCCTGAGTCCTTTCTCGTTCCGGCCATCCTCGACGGGATCCAGGTTACCCCCATCCGAAACAGCCGCCTGGTGGACATCGGTTTCGAGACCAGGAACCCGGCCCTGGCCGCGCAGGTCGTCAACACCATCGCCCGGGTCTATATCGATACCAGTCTCGACACGAAACTCAAGGCGACCCAGGAGGCGATGAACTGGCTCAACACCCGGGTCGAGGAGGAACGCAAGAAGGTCGAGCAGGCCGAGCAGGCCCTTCTGCGCTACAAGGAACAGCACAACATCATCACCGACTTTTCCAAGGACGTGGAAACCATCACCGCCCAGAAGCTGGCCGCCCTGAACGCCCAGGTCATTGATGCCGAGGCGAAACGCGTGGAGGCGGAGACCCGCTACAAGCAGGCGGCCGCCCTGGGGAAGACCCCCGATATGATCGAATCCATCCCGGAACTGCTAACCAACGATCTGATCAAACAGATCAAGGGCATGGAGGTTGAACTCTACAAACGCCGGTCGGAACTCTCCAAACGGTACGGCGCCAACCACCCGCAGATCATCGCCATCCAGAATGAACTGGACACCCTCCAGGGCCGCAAGGCCGAGGAGGTCAAGCGGGTGGTCAACTCCCTCTACAACGACTACAAGGTCGCGCAGGCCCGGGAGCTGTACCTGAAAAACTCCCTGAACCAGCAGAAGGGGGAGAGCTTCACCCTCAACGAGAAGGCGATCAATTACAGCGTCCTGAGGCGCGAGGCGGAGAGCACCAAGGAGATGTACGACCTGGTCATCAAGCGTTTCAAGGAGACGTCGCTCACCGAGAACATCCGGACGGGGAACATCCGGATCATCGATCCGGCGGTCGTTCCCAAGACCCCCGTAAAACCGAAGAAGCTCCAGAACCTGCTGCTGGGTCTGGTCATCGGCCTCGTTCTGGGGGTCGGCCTGGCGTTCTTCCTGGAATATCTGGACAATACGATCAAGGTCCCGGGGGACGTCAAGGAGCGCCTGAAGATCCCCTATCTGGGGCCTGTCCCCGTTTTCACCGCAGCGGACGGCAACCCGGGCAATCCGGACCGGAAGCCGAAGGACGACCTGATCACGCTGACCTCGCCCAAATCGACGGCGAGCGAGGCCTACCGGGGTATCCGGACGAGCATCCTCTTCACCGCCGCCGACACAGCGCCCCGGGCGATCCTGGTTGCCAGCGCCGCCCCTGGGGAAGGCAAGACGGTGACCGCATCCAACCTCGCCGTGACAATGGCCCAGGCGGGAAACAGGGTGCTCATCATCGACTCCGACCTGCGGCGGCCCAAGCTCCACAGGGTGTTTGACCTCTCGCGGGACAAGGGGATCTCGAACATCCTCGCGGGCAACTGCACGATCGATGAGGCGATCGTTCATTCCCAGGTCCCCGGGATTGATCTCATCCCTTCCGGACCCGTTCCCCCCAACCCCTCCGAGATGTTGGGATCGCAACAGATGGTCCGGCTCATGGAGGCGGTCCGTGGCCGCTATGATCTGACCATCGTCGACTCTCCGCCGATCACGGCCGTGACCGATGCGGTGATCCTCTCGCGGCTCGTAGACGGAATCCTGCTCGTCATCCGGGCAGGCGAAACTCACCGGGAGATCGTCAAGAACGGGATCGGCCTCCTGAAGGGCGCCAACGCCCGGATCCTCGGTGCGATCCTCAACGGCGTGGAGATGGGGCGGGACAGCTATTATTACTACCAGTATTACTACTACTATTACGGCGAGGACGGGGATCGGCAGAAGAAAACCCGCCGGAAGAAGCATGCGCAGAGCGGCCACCCGCAGGACGCCGCGACCGAGAAGGCCGCGGGAAAGGCCGCGCGGCTTTAAATCACCGCCAGGCCAGAAAAAAGTGAAAAGCAGGGCGAGCGCCCTGCTTTTCTTATTTGATCAGGGCGGCACCGGTGATGGGATTCAGATCGATCTGCAGCGACTTCTTCTTCCCTGACAGGATGACGGCCCCGCCTCCCATGCCGCCGGTCGGGCTGAAGACGAGGGAATATTTCCCCTGGGAGATCTCGCCCGAAGCGGGATCGACAACCCTGACCTGGAGATCCGGCGGAAAGGCCCTTGGCTCCTGCCCCTCGATACCGAAGATCCGACCGTCCAGATCGATCGTGACGGTCTGCCTTTCCGAGTTGAGCTGAGCCAGGGAGCGGGCATGCCGAATCACGCCCACGATCTCCCTGGCCGTCGCGTCGACTTTGGCCGAGGGAAGGAAGGCGCCTGCGAAGAAGGCGGAGGAAAGCCCCAGGATCAGGGTGATGAGGAACATCACCATGAGCAGCTCGAGCAGCGTGAAGCCTCTCTTTTTCATCCTACCCTCTCAAAAAAAGTAGGGACAGCGCCCTATTTTTTCAAGCCGTTGTAATTCGAAGAAAAATAAAAATAGGGCGCTGTCCCTACTTTCTAGCTTTACATCGGGATGTCCGAGATGCTGAAGACCGCCAGGAGCATGGAGACCACGATGAAGCCGATGATCAGCCCCATGATCAGGATCATGACGGGCTCCAGCAGGGACATGAACCTTTTCACGGCCTGCTTCAGACCCTTCTCATAGGTGGCCGCGACCTGCAGGAGCATCTTGTCGAGCGTCCCTGTCTCCTC
>Ga0153915_10001020_pt1 | contig 25857 bp, 18 predicted proteins | sample Opewatmetagenome_2_FD_107003 | JGI IMG/M metagenome (GOLD analysis project Ga0153915, IMG submission 107003) | Freshwater wetland microbial communities from Ohio, USA - Open water 3 Core 3 Depth 3 metaG | ecosystem: Environmental > Aquatic > Freshwater > Wetlands | place: USA: Ohio, Lake Erie...
GCCCTCATTTGCAACCCTTTTTATCAATGTCGGCGAAATACGGAAATTGACTGGGCCCGGAAGGGATCGAACCTTCGACCAATGGATTATGAGTCCACTGCTCTACCGCTGAGCTACGAGCCCTAAATCAATAATGACAAGCACTTACAGTATGCTGTGCAGGTTCCAATTTCCCTTGGTGTCCATATGGTGTCCATACTTTGTCTAATCTCTCCATCGCCTCCTGCACATATTCCGGCGATAAGTGAGAGTACCGCATGGTCATTTTGATATCCTTATGACCCATTACCTGCTGGACTGTTTTCAGGTCTATGCCCTGCATAACGAGGTGCGAGCCAAACGTATGTCTTAGGTCGTGGAAATGAAAATCCTCAATCTTTGCACGCTTGAGGGCTGACAAAAACCCTGTTTTAATATCCCCAAAGGGACAGCCTTCCTTGTTGGGAAAGACATACTCGCTATCGGAACTCTTTAAGAGAGTTGATAATTCCTGATGGAGAGTTTGGTTTATCGGGATCACCCTTATTTCATTGTTTTTTGTCTTTCTGACCGTAAGCTTACGATTATTCAGGTCAACATCTTTCCATCTCAGGCCAAGAATTTCACCTCTCCTCATCCCCGTATTTAAGGCAGTAATTACGATTGAGTGTAGATGACCATTACATGCCTCCAAAAGTGTTTCAACTTCATTAGCCCTTAGATATCTCAACCGGCCGGGCGGTTCCTTGAGCAACTTCACGGTTTTTACCGGATTTGTCTTCGCGTAGTTCCATTCGGCAGCTTTTGTGTACATATGCTTCAAACAGGCCAATTCGCGGTTAACCGTGGCCGGTGATACCTTTTCTAATCTCTCCGTCTTGTATTTCTCGACCATCCGGGCCGTGACTTCATATAAATACTTTCCCCCAAACGTAGCATTCAAACTAGCGACACTGAATTGGTCGCGGTGATGAGTCGATCCAGCTTTGTTGGTCTTGGAATAGGCAAGATACTGCTGTCCGAATTCTTCAAAAAGGATTTTCTTTTCGTCATAGACACCGAGATATTCGCCCTTGGCCATCTTGACGTGGACATCCTGCAAGACTTGCTCGGCAAGCTTCTTTGAAGGGCCTATCTTCCTGCGTTTACGCCACCCTTTGACGTAATAATCTATATACCAGTTTTTTCCTTTTTTATAGACAGCCATTATTTCCACCTTGCTTCATTTTTATTTTATTGCTCGTCGATTATATCAAACTTTTCCTCATTTTGAATCCTTTTTTCGAGCCATTTTTGCAAATCTTCTCTCCTGAACTTGACCAGCCTGCCAACCTTGATGTAAGGAATCTTCCTCTGGACGATCCATTCATAAAGAGTATTTCTGCTAATGCCCAAAAACTCCGAAGCCTCTGCTGTATCCAGCAGTTGTTTCTCTTTTGTAATTTGGCCAGAAACAATTGGCTTTTCAGAAACAATGGCAGGAGAACCGATGCTTGAAAAGAACTCCTTTACCTTTGAAACAGGGTAAAAACGAATCCGCTCTCGTTCTTTGAAGGCAAAGCTTTTCTTGACCTCAGTTTTAAGCAGAGATAACTGCTTATCATCCGAGCAAACCGAGACAATATAGTCATAGCCCGCCTCTAAACACTTTCTAAGGTTTTGGATTTCATGCTCTGGCCTAGTGGTATCACAAATCTCGACAGCCACCCTCATATCATCTTTCCGCAAGCCAACATCAACACTCTCGAGGGAGTGAGGGATTTTTTCCTCAATAATGGCTTTCCAGCCGAAAACCTCAGCTTGCTCCTTGATTGTAGCTTGGAGCTGCCTGTGAAAATCGCCGCCCTTACCGCTTAGCGGTTGTTCTTCCAGAATGGCGGTTCCTTTGTCAGTCAGGTTAAGAATCTTTGCCAACCGCCCGCCGCGACCGTCTCTTGTTTCCTCTTGGACAACCAAACCCTTTTCAATGAGGCCCTCTTTTAGTTTGTCTCCTTTGTAGCCGCTCAAACCAAGCGCCTTGTATATCTTGGTTACAAACATGCCTGAATATTTGCGGGCAAAATTAAGAAAGCTTTTTTCTTCCGGCAGCAGTCCCGTCTCCGCCGGAGCAGTTATTTTGACCGGAGCCTTTTCCTTTTTAATTCCGGCTACCGGCGGCAGGGGGGCAGCCGTGTCCGATGCAGGCTCTTGATCTTCTGTGGGCACTTTCTGCTTGGCCAATTCTTCGGCCACCTTCTCTTTTGGCAAGGCATATTTTTGCCGGGAAAGCGAAATCAATTTTTCCCGTCTTTGCTTGACGAGTTCCACCGCAACATCAGCCGGGGGAATGGTTTTGAGATTGAAGTCATACTCTGCCCGTTCGACTCTTGCTATCGCTTCCCCGACACCGAGGTTTTGTAAATCTTTGGCATCGAAGCTTGAGAAGCCGTCCTCTAATTTTTTGGCGTCAAAATCACCGATACGGAAGCAAATTCTTGTGCCGGGGTTCGATATCACCGAACTGGCAAGTTGACTGTCCTTGCTCAAAAGCTGATGTAGCTCTTGATGTGCCAGAACTAGCCCGAAATGATATTTTCTTGCACCAGATAGAATTTCTGTCATTGATTCAGTGACGAAATTCTGGAACTCGTCGATATACAGGAAAAAGTTGCTTCTTTCTGTATCACTTACAGCCTGCCTTGCCATTACCGCTTGATGGAACTTGGAGCAAATAATAGTGCCGAGTAAGTATGCGTTCTCCATGCCTATCAGACCATGAGCAAGTTTGGCTAAGAATATTTTATTGCCGTCTAAAATTTTCTGGAAATTAAGTCCCTCTTTTTGGGCAACCATATAGCGAATGGGCTTGGGTCTTAAGAATGTATCTAACCGCGTTAGAATCGGGGCATAGAGCCTGCCGCCAAGCTGGGGAAATACTTTGTGCCAGTAATAGACAACATCCTGATCCTTAACCGTACTGAGAAATCTTTGTCGGAAATCCTTTTCCACCAGAAAACGTCTCAGGTCAACTAACGTCCCACCTTTTTCGCTTTCAAGGAATGCCAAGATAGCGTTACCAAAGATGGAATTCATTTGGTCGCCCCATGCCGTTGAAAGCCGTTTGAATACTCCCACCAAGTCAGAGGACAACACTGTCTTGTCTATATCAGAATAAGCCGAGAGTATGTTGAGGCCTACCGGGTAATCCGAATCCGAAGGATCGACCAAAACCACATCTTCTAATCTATTTTCGGGGATATAACCCAAGATACGGTCTATTAAATCCCCGTGAGGGTCCAGAACGCCAACGCCAAGACCATTTTCAATATCCTGCACTATCATCTTCAAAAGCAGTGTCGATTTTCCTGTGCCGGTAGCACCGATGATATGAGTGTGCCGCAATCTCTGTTCACTACTTAAACTTACTGCCGTTTCCTTGCCCTCGTGATAATTATTGCCAAGCATAAACTCATGGCCGGTGGCAATTGAAGGAACAAGCTTTGTTTTCTTTAACTCCCGCCGTAGCTTAGCTGCCCTGACTGAATGTGAAGGCGGATGGACAAGCGAGACAAGTTCTTCGATGTTGAGTAACATGCCGCTGCGTCGGCTTTGCCGATAACGTATATCTTCAGCATGAACAGAGTCATCATAACCGTCATTGTCCAAGTGGGACAACTCGTTGCTCTCCGTCCTTGATACCGGGGCCAATCCACCCGTTAAAGCGCTTGCAATCTCCCAAGCCCGAACATTTTCCGGACTCTGTGAGCCAATTCTAAGACAGACGGCAAAGAGCGGCTTTTGAATCTTTTCTTTTGCCAAGTGCTGCATATCGGGACTGTCTGCAAAGAAACTCTTGCCCTCCCAATCCGTTACAGACCGGGCTATACTTTCAGCCCAGGAATGACGGGCTGGTTGAAACAAAACTTGAAAAATACCAATCTCGTCTTTTTTAAGATTCTCCAAAGCAGCAAAAATGCCTGTCAGGGGATCGGGGTCGAATCCCTTGAAGGTGCGAATCGGTCTCATGAATTCCTGTACAAGCGCAAAGTCCATGAAAACTTTTTCTTTGCTGTCAGTTGCAAGAGAATTCAGGTCTTCGCCCTCGTCGTAAACGACGGCATCAGGGAAATACGCCTCTAATTGCGGTTTCAAGTGGTACAAATCAGCTTCACGGCAGACAAGCTGGACTGTAGTTTTTTCAAAAGTGCCGATTATCTCGAAACTCACAGGGAAAACACAACCGCCGAGACTCATTAAGAATTGCTCAGTGCAGCCGTAATCGACTTTGTCTTTGAGTGACATCGAAATAGTAAGGTACCTTAGCGGCGAACTGTCTTGAAATAATTCAGGCTGAATTTCTTCCTTGGCTTCAGGCTCAGGTTCTATTTGTTTATTGCCAAAGAGACTGTTGCGGATTCTTTCTATTAAGCTGCTAAGAACTGTCGGCCTGCGGCCATCATCATACGAAGAAGGATAACCGGAATACCGGTGCATGAAAGGCTCGTAAACCGGCTCGATTTCAACAGGTTCGGGCCATAGCTGCCAGCCCCGGCCTCTCCGTTCCCATTGATAGAAATTTTCCGTCAGTTGTTCGCTGGTAGAAGGAACAGCAGCTTGACTATCTGTTTCATTGTCAGCCATAAAACTACAGCTTATGTTTAAATGCGTCGCTCATGATCGGCGTTCTTTCAAGCTCCGTCATGACTCTCTGGCCTTTGCCTGCTGTAATCGCGTCTACCGCAGCCATAACCGCCGTATGAACGGAATCTTGGAACATTAAAGTAGTGTCGAGGGTATAGTAAGTTTCCGGCTTGAACTTTCCGACAAGGAAAGGCCCGATTACCGGAATTTTCATAAGCAAGCTTGCTATAGCTCCCGGCGTTTCACCAAGCCACCATGAGACAAAGAAATTATTACCAAATGGTGCGGCACAGATATCGAAAATTCGCCCTTGCCGCTTAACTCTGAGATATTCCCGCTTGGCAGAAAATAGTCCTTTTTCACTGTAATTCACCCGGGACAACTTCACATCGGGTATATTCTGTTTTTGCACCTGTTCTTCAATTGCTGCATAGACCTTTTGAGACGATTCTTGCAATCCTACAAAAAGACGGTGCCACCGCGATAGATGCAAAGACGCTGGTTCTGCCATGTTAAAAGTCCTCCAAAAAGGGTTAATAATTTTAGCGGGATTATAGTGACTTCGAGTTTTCAGGACAAGCGATAATTTGCTGCTATCACAAGAAATAAAATAGAAACCGTATTTGTTTACAGTAGCTTAAAATTTTGCTATGCTACCAAGAAGATTGACCATTCTGAGCTATAATTTATCTGACATTATTGACACGGGATACAAGGCTCAGATAATTAGAAATATTTATATCGCTGGTAAAAGACACTTAAGGGAGTACAGATAATATCCATGGCAAAAGATTATTCCAAACTGGAAAAAGACGAACTACTAAAAGTTATTGAGAAGCTGGAATCTGGAAAAAAATACGGTCTATTTTGGAATGAGGAAAAAACCAGAGAACGGTTTGAAAAAGAATCGGAAAATGCCTTGCCAGTCTTGAAAGAAGTAAAAGGAAAAGAGATTAAAACCGACCCGGCAAAGCCGACCAATATTTTAATCGAGGGCGACAATTATCATGCTTTGTCTGTTTTGAATTATACTCATCAAGGTAAAGTTGATGTTATTTACATTGATCCACCATATAACACAGGTGCAAAAGATTGGAAATACAACAATAATTATGTAGATAGCAATGACACTTATCGCCATAGTAAATGGCTTTCAATGATGAAGAAACGTTTGCATATTGCAAAAAGATTATTGAAGGAAGATGGGGTTCTTATTTGTGCGATTGATGAAAATGAATTAAATCGTCTTGGTTTGTTGTTAGAAGATATTTTTGGTAATCACGAGTTGCATTGCATAACGATTGTTCATAACCCTCGGGGTATACAGGGGAAAAATTTTTCATATACTAACGAGTATGCTTTTTTTTCTTTTCCAACTGGCATTAAGGTAATTGGACATAGAAAAATAAAAGACGAGGATATTGATTGGCGAAACCTAAGAGATAACGGTGGCGAGTCATTACGGACAGACGCTCGTAATTGTTTTTATCCAATCATCGTGAAAGATGAAAAAGTTATAGGTTTCGGTGAAGTAGTCGCACCAAGCGAGCATCCCAAAGAACAAACCATTAAGAAAAAAGAAGAATTTTATATTTATCCTATTGATCCAAAAGGAATCGAGAGAAAATGGCGGTATGCAAGGCAGACTGTGGAAGAAATTAAAGATTTGCTCCGTGCAAAAAAAACGAAAAATGGCTACGAAATAGAACTGGGTAAAGATTATGGCACAGTAAGAACTGTTTGGCAGGACAGTAAATATGACGCAAATGAATATGGGACAAAACTTGTTCATGCTTTAGTACCAGAAACACATTTTGATTTTCCGAAGTCAGTTTACAACACTTATGACTGTATCGCCCCCATTTTATATGAAAGAAAAAATGCGATTATTCTGGATTTTTTTGCTGGCTCCGGCACAACAGGACATGCAGTTTCAATTTTAAATAAAGAAGATAACGGCAACCGGCAATTTATTCTTTGTACGAATAACGAAAATGGAATCGCGCAAGAAGTTTGCTTTCCTCGAATTAAGGCAGTTATAAAAGGACATAAAGATTATTCTGACATAACCGGAGTAGCTTCAAACCTCAAATACTTCAAAACTGCTTTTGTAAAAAATTCTATCAGCAGCGATGATTTAAAAATTCGCATTACCCGCGAATGCACAGAGATGCTTTGTCTGCGGGAAGGAATTTACGAAGAAATAAAGGCAAAAGACGATTACCGCATATTTGAGCAAAATAAACGAATAATGGCGGTGTATTATGCGATGGAGCGGGACAGCTTGGAGCAATTGAAAAAAGAACTGGATAAGATGAACGGCGAAAAGATTTTGTATTGCTTTACACTTGATCCGTTGGGGTTAAACAAAAATGATTTTGCCAATTGGAAAGGTATAAGTTTGGAAGCTATACCCCAGCCGATCTTGGATATTTATAAGGAAATTTACGGCCTATGAGACAAAGTATTTTTCTAAAATCTTTTCAGGAAAAAGCTGTTAATCAATTGGTGGAAAGCGCCAGGGCCTTTTTGGCTGCCGAGGAAGCTGGACAAAATATTATTTTCCAAGCACCCACAGGAAGTGGGAAGACGATTATGATGGCAAACGCCATTGTTCAATTGATTGAAGAATGCAAGACGGAAATCAAAACTGACATCGCCTTTTTGTGGCTCTCTATTGGCAAAGGCGAACTGCATCTGCAAAGCATGAGGACACTCAAGAAAGTGTTCGATGTTTTCCCAACAGTGAGTTTGATTGATAATGAGTTTGCCGGCAACCGAGAGTGGATTGAAAATTATGAAGTGGCAATCGGAAACTGGGAAAAATTGCGTATCAAAAAAGATGGCGAGTGGAAAAATGTCATTATGAAGGATGGCGAGAAATTTAATTTTCGCCAAGTGCTGCAAACAACCAGAGAAAAAAGAAAACTGATTTTGATTATCGACGAAAGCCATGTTGGGAAATCTACCGATCGAACACGAGAATTATTAGAGGAAATTCAAGCTGATCTAATTATTGAAATGAGTGCCACACCCTCTATTGAGGCAACACTGGAAGATTATCAAAAAGGTTATTGGCAAAGTGCTCCGGTGGATGAAAATAGTAGTCTTGTTTTGCCCTCTGCACATACCAAAGGTGTGCATATCCGGATTGACCCGCAAATGGCTATTGATGAGGGTTTAATCAAAAAAGAATTATTGATCAATCCAAAAGTTGATGAGATTAAGAATGACGAAGCCGACTCGCAAGAAGTAGTTTTGGAAGTTGCATACAAGAAACGGCTGGAATTGAAGAAACTTTTTGAAGCCAATAAATCAAACATCAATCCGCTTGTTTTGGTGCAGATACCGACTGCTGAAGCAGGCGAAGATAAAATTAAGGCAGTCAAAAAGTTTTTGGCTGATAAGGACATAACCGAAAGAAAAGACGGGCACGGCAACGGTAAGTTGGCTATTTGGCTCGCGGAGCAAAAATCTGAAACACTGGACTGGGTATCAGAACCAGATAACGAAATTGAGTTTTTAATCTTCAAGCAAGCGATTGATACTGGCTGGGATTGTCCGCGTGCTCATATTTTGGTGAAGTTTAGAGAATCACACAGCGAAACATTTGAAATTCAAACTGTTGGACGCATTTTGCGTATGCCGGAGCAAAAGCATTATGCCAGCGAAGCCCTAAATTGTGGCTATATTTATACAAACGTCCAAAGTATTATTGTTAAAAAAGAAGAATACAATCCGAATATCATTAAACACCTTCCATCAGTTCGCAAGGATTGTTATAAAGATATAAAACTAGCTTCGTACTACAAATCGCGAGCAGACTATGGTGACATCACATCAAGTTTTTCGCCAGTATTTGAAAAAACGACTTGCGAAGCTTTTAAACTGAAGGGTGACCATACTTTTTTTGCACAAAACATTAAGGAATTAGAAGAGAAAGGTATTGTTCTTGATTTAAAAAAGTATCAGCAGGATATTATTGCTAATGCCAAAATCGAAGGCAAGAGTTTTGATGAAATCGAGGGCAAGATAGATTCGGGGGCACGTGCCCGACTTTCTATTGCCGGTAATGATTTACAGGCCTTGTTTGAACAAGTGATCAAAGAGCATCTTGGTTCTTTCAAAAACATAAAAAGGTCTGTGCCCACAGTTAAGACAGCGATTTATTCTTGGTTTAGAAAATATCTCGGCTCAAAACAGTGGCCCGAGGAAATGACCCTTGTTCAGATGATATTCGTTCACAACGGGAACAGGAAGAAGTTTGAAGCGATTTTGGCACAGTCGGTTGAAAAATACAAATCAGTCAGAGACAAAGAAATCCAAAAGAGGATAGAGGAGAGCGAGCAAAGGTATGAGTTTGAAATTCCCGAAGAAAGCTTGTTCAGTCAACACACCGATGAATTGGTGGAAATTAAAAAATATGTCCATGAGCCATGCTATTTGAATACAGATCGGTCTAATCCGGAAAGGAAATTTGAAAAATTTCTGAATAACAACGCTAAGAATATCGTCTGGTGGTGGAAAAATGGCGAAAATAAACAAGATTATTTTGGTATTAAGTACGAATATCCAGAGGGTATTATTCATACGTTTTATCCTGACTACTTAGTTCAATTGGCGGATGGTCGTTTAGCGATTTTTGAAGTTAAGGAAATTGGTGATCGTGACGGATTAACCTACACCAAAGCGAAAGCAGAAAAGCTACAGGAATACATAAAACAGCAAAAAGGCAAAAAACTCTTTGGTGGAATTGTAATAGAAAAAAAGGATGGCTGGAAAATAAACCAAAAAGAAAAATACGCTTGGGATAAGTGTGAAAAGAATGACTGGAGCGAATGGGATAGTTTAGAAATGTAAAAATAAGTTAAAAGAAGGATATCTATGAACACCCAAAATAACAATTCCCCATATCCCAAAGGGTCTGAATGGCGAAAATGGGATTTACATATCCACACTCCTGCTTCTTTCCACTGGAACGGCGGCAAAAGATTCATAGAGATGACTGTACATGAACAAGATCAGGCTTTTCAGAAAATGCTTGATGTCATTACTGCGTCTGATGTTGCTGTGTTTGCGATAACAGATTACTGGACTTTTGATGGATATCTGAAGTTTAAGGACTTCATTAAACGAAAGGGTTTAATACTTAACAAAACTGTTTTCCCTGGAATGGAGTTGCGTGTTGAAGCGGCTGTTGATTACCGTCTCAACATACAAGTTATCCTTTCTGACGAACTAACTCCACAACAGCTACAAGATTTCAAGTCGAAACTTTATATCGCCAGTATAAAACGGAATCTATCTGATGACGCTATAAAGGATTTTGCTAAAAGCCTTGATGATAGCAAAGCAAAAAAACAAGGATTTAACTCTCCCTCAACGTTGAGCGATATTGAATTGCTCCAGTTAGGAGCAAAGACAGTTGAAATCACAAAAGAATCTCTCTGCAAAGAAGCATTTGAAGCAATACCGACCAAAAGTGCTTATATCCTTTTACCCTACGACACTTCCGATGGACTTAAAGATTTGGATTGGGCTAAACATCCGCATGATGATAATTATTTTATGCAGTCTGCCCACATCTTTGAGTCTCGCAATGACGAATCCATTGATTTGTTTTTGTGTAGAGAAACCGACAAGAACAAGAGCTTTATAAAAAACTTTGTTAAGACCATCGGTGGCGAGCCAAAGCCTGTATTCTCTGGTAGCGACGCTCATAAAATTGAAGATTATGGAAAGTATCCTAACGGAAAAATAACTTGGATAAAAGCTGATAGCGCCTTTTTGGGATTGACGCAAGTTATTAACGAGCCAGAAAGAGCTTTCATTGGGACGATTCCTCTTAAACTTTCTGAAGCCAATAACAACAAATCCAGATACCTTGATTCGGTGAAAATCGTAAACACTAACCCATCTGCTACACCAACTTGGTTTAACGACGAATTGCCATTAAATAGCGGTTTGGTTGCTATCATTGGTAGAAAAGGTAGCGGTAAAAGTGCACTGGCAGACATAATCAGTCTCTGTGGAGACAGCAAAATCAGCCCAACGGACTATTCTTTCCTCAGAAAAGATAAGTTTAGAAAACGCAACTTAGCTCAAAGCTATGAAGCAAAAATGACGTGGCTTGATGGAAAAAGTGTAAAAAAAAATCTCAACGACGAAGTGAATGTAACCACAACGATTGAGAGAGTAAAGTATCTACCACAGCAGTATGTTGAGACTATCTGCAACGAGGAAGGTGTTAGCACACTTTTCCAGCAAGAAATTGACAAAGTTATTTTTTCTTATGTTCCAGAAGAAAATAGGTTAAACACCAACAGCCTGAATGAGTTAATTAGAGTAAAGACAGAATCGGTTGACAGCTCACTTGCGACTACCCGTGCCGATTTACACAAAACAAATGAACAAATAACTTCATTGGAAGACAGGGAATCTCCGCAGTATCTTGAATCTCTCAACAAGAAGCTTGAAGCTAAACGGTGCGAATTGAGTGGTATAGCAAAACCTAAGGTGGTTAAAAAGCCAAAGACCACATTAAACAAGGCAAAGGAAAACAAAATAAAAAGATTAAATGCTGCAATTTCCAAGATTGAGGAACAGATTTCGGGTGCCCGTGATGAGGCAAAAGACATTAATGGAAAAATCCATAAGCTTAATAAAATCATCGACGGAATCACAAATCTAAAAGATAACGTCGCTAATTTGATCGAATCCTTTAAGGACGATGCTGCTGAACTTTCCATTGACTTGTTGAAGGTTATTAAGCTCACAATTTCGGATTCTATTCTTACTATTCGTAAGGAAGAATTGACCGCACAGAAAAATAAGCTTGATGCAAAGCTGGAGCAAAATAATTCTGAATCAAAGGTAAGCTTCTATAATAAAAAAAATGCCCTGAGTTCAGAATTAGCACAAATAACAGCCACTCTTGATGCCGATCAGAAACAATACAAGGAATACCAGCGAGAATTAAGAGAATATGAGGAGAGGAAAAAGGCTATTGTCGGCAAAAAGGGAGACACCAGTACCGAAACAATAACTGGACTTGAAGCTGAGATGGATTTCATCAAAAATAAGCTATATCGTGCAATTCAAGAAGCATATAAAAAGCGTGTCGATACGCTCAAAAAGTTATTTGATGAGCTTGGAAGAAAAATAGATTTCTACCAAGAGATTTATACACCACTTGTTAGGTTCATTAAGAGCGAGGAAGAAACTCAGAAAAAATCTGGCAGTATTTTGAGTTTCAGCGCTGGACTCATTTTTGGAAAACAGAAGTTTGTTGAGGATTTCCTGTCATTCATAAACCAGAACAGGGATGGGAGTTTTCAGACGATTACCGGCGGACAGAAAGTTCTTAATGGTTTGATTGAAAAATACGACTTAACTAAGAAAGATGACATTGTAAATTTCGTCGAGGATGCACTAGACCACTTAAAGAACGACAAAACAAAACCAACGCCGAAAAAAAATCAAATAAAATCCCAACTCAAAAAAGATCAGACCGCATTTTATGATTTCCTCTTCGGTTTGGGTTATCAGGATGTTAGATACAAAATACTTTTCAATAGTAAAGATCTGAATGCTAACGAGTTTTCACCGGGAGAAAAGGGGGCACTGTTGCTTATCTTTTATTTACTTATTGATAAGGACAACATTCCGCTCGCGATAGACCAACCAGAAGAAAACTTGGACAATGAATCCGTTTATACCCTCCTTGTTCCCTATATCAAGAAGGCAAAGAGTAGACGACAAATCATTGCCGTAACACATAACCCTAATTTGGCAGTAGTTTGCGATGCGGAGCAGGTAATATGCACTTCGATGGATAAAACGAAAAACGAGATTAGATATACTTCTGGTAGTATTGAAAACCCTGTCATTAACAAGCGTATCGTGGACATACTGGAAGGCACTCTCCCGGCGTTCACGGTCAGGGATAAGAAGTATATCAGGAAGAAGAAATAGAAGATGGCTAAAAACCCTCACCCTTAAAACACGAACGAAACTAACGCAACAGAAAAAGCCTCTTTCTTATTAATTATTTAATTGATCGCAGCAGATTGTACCAAGAGCTACTGCCTCGAACATTCTGATATGATAATGATTCTTACTTAAAATATCCTTTTTGAATTCGCGCATAAGATCAGGATACCTGTTCGCAAGCACTTCTGCCAATCTAGCCTTGTTCTTGGGCTTGTCATTGATAATTAACTCCTTTACCTGTTTTATTGAATAGTTACGAATCCTTATCTTTCTTTGGTAAGCCAACTTTTCAATCAGGTTAGCTATTTTCTTGAGATGAATCGACGCTCTTGATGGATGAAGCTTCTTTAGAACTACTATATGGGGCTCGTGTCGTTCTATAAGCCGGAGAACGATATTCTTAACTTTTGCTAATTTTTGTTTTTCTGGATGACCAAGGATGTTTTTTATTTGCCAATCTTGTAGGGTACAACCGTAAAAGACCGCTACCCCTATGTACCTTGAGCCGGGATTAATCGCGAGAATTTTGTAGAGTTTATTTGACATGTTTTTTGATTAAGAGATTGATTAAAAGAACTTGTCGCTGCTATCTTTTTATATATATCTATTTAATATAGTCTTTTTAGGACCTCAGGATATCGCCAATTTGCCGCCAACTTACTTGGTATTTTCCTGTTTTTGGTACCCTAACAGAAGTCCCATTCTCCGTACTTCTGATATACGGAAGTCTGTACACCTGATGTATTAAATTCCGTGTAGCTTTAAGAGTTTTCCACCGTTGAATCTGTATCAGGAGACACCTGCCGGTGTTTTGTGTGGCAATATAACCGTGTTTTCTTAAAACATTTAGCCAGCCCGTTATCGTAGATCTGCTTATGCCCATATCTGTGCTTATAGTCCTAATCTTCCTCATCAGGAAGCCGCTGCTTCTATTCGCATTAAGCACCAGATACAAGTAAAGCCAGACAGCACTTTTTATTTTCTTCAAGTGTTTGGCTTCGCGATCCATAACCAATCCCGTCCAAACAGGAGCCCACCATTGTTTCCCGCCGTTAGTATTTGGCGGACCAGTTTTTCCAAGCATGGTGTTTTTATGAATCGGTCTGATTATCCGACCTTTTTTGTTTATAAAGCTTTTCAGCTTGTGCAATTTCTTCTCTGAGCAATACCCGCAAGTCAATATAAAGTGAATCGACCATTGTTCGGTAGAGAATCGCCAGCTTGAATAGACTTTCTAATTTTGGAGTGTGAAGTCCGCTTTCCCAACCAGAAATCACGCCTGAGCCTTTTAATCCCAACATGCAAGCGACATCTTTTTGTTTAAACCCTGCCGCCCTCCTGTACTTTCGAAGACAGTTGGGCATAAATTTATGAGTTGTTCTCATTTTAGTTGGAAAAGTATTAGCTTCTTATTACTTAAAGAATACCTCCCAAGGGACTTCACCAATAAGGATGGGAAAATTATCACTTGTGACATATTTAGACCTGTGGTGTGGAAAATCTGGGGATAAATTAAAAAAACACCTTGCGGTGTCATTGAAATATTTCCTATTGCATTTTTGTCACAAATAGTAAATTCCACCCTCTTTTTTGTAGTTAGTCGAACCTATAACCTTAAAGGATAGTCTCTGACTATTTGACAGGATTTTTTGGCGCGTTAAGATGCGCGCGCAGAAACCAAACTTCCAATCTAAAAGTTATGCAAAAAGCTCTCATATACTGCCGTGTCTCTACCGAAGAACAGGCAGAACAAGGATATTCTCTCGATGCACAGGAAAAATTCTGCCGGGCTTTTGCTTTGAACAACGGTTACATAGTAGCAGGTGTCTATCGTGATGAAGGTAAAAGCGGCACAAGCTTAGATAGACCAGCCCTCAAAGACTTGCTTGCGAAATGCCAGGATAAACAGTCTATAAGCGCCGTAATCGTTCAGGAAACAGATCGCCTTGCCCGCAACACCCAAAACCACCTTACTATTAAAACCTTGCTCAGCAAGGCGGAAGTAAAACTAATATCTGTGAACCAACCCATGCTTGATGATAGTCCTGAGGGGAAGATGATTGATACCATCATAGCAAGCGTGAACCAATTCCAATCCGACATAAATAGCCGCAAGACGAGAAAGGGAATGCAACAAAAATTCGATGAAGGAGGGTGGCCTAGTTTAGCACCGCCGGGCTATATTAATGTCCCTATGGGCGAAAGTACAAATATGAGAAAGGCACAGAAGACCATTGTAATAGACCCCCAGCGATGGAATTTAATAAAAGAAGGTTTCGTACTGTATCTATCCGGCAACTACTCAGCAGACCATGTCAGTGACATCCTATACGAGAAGGGGCTTCGTGCCAAAAGTGGCAAAAAATTCGCACATAGCGTTATAGTCACCATTCTAAAGAATCCTTTTTACGCCGGAATCATGCGATGGAATAAACAGGAAAAGACAGGCAAATATCCACCTATGATAACATTAGCCGAACATAAAAAAGTGCTGGAAATAATGAACTCTAACAACAACTATGCCTGTCGCAGGAGAAAATATAATTTTCTTCTACGTGGGTTTATCTTTTGCGATATATGCGGTCAAAGATACGTAGGGGAGAAGCACCCAACAAAAAACAAAGAGTATTATCATTGTAGTTCAAGACGCACACATAGCAACAAGGGCCAAAATGTCGAAGTTTCATACCTTGAGCAGCAAATTAAAGAACAATTCAAACATGTCCAATTCAGCGAAAAAGTCATAGCCCGGGCACTGGATAAACTCCAAAAACTCTATCAAAAGCAAAATGGCGAAATCGCTGGCCAGACGCAGATTCTGAATAACAAAAAGAAAGCTATCGAGGCCAGACGAGACATAGCAGAACAGAAACTTTTACGAGGGGTTCTAACAGATGAGGATTTTAAGCGACTTAGGGATGGATTCACAATGGAATTGGACGCTATCCAAACCCAGATAGGTGAACTTGCCGAGCAGCGAGAATTGAAAATAGACGTGATCGCTGAGGTTATAAAGTTATCACGTGACATCTATAAGGCATACCTGACAGCAGACCCCGAATTGAGACGCCATTATATAGCGCTTTTCTGGGAACGATTCATTGTACGAGACAAGGAAATTGTCAAAGCAATACCCACTAGATTGATTGCCGTAATGCAAAAGGAGGGGAGAGTTAGATTAGACTCAAAGTGGCTCCCCTTGTCGCCGCTTAATCTAACTTTGCGAGACTGGCAGTACATGGAGTCGCTAAAAGATAGATTAAGCAATATTAAGAGATTGTTGGCAGTCGCTTAAGGTGGTTTTCCACCTTTGCTTGCTCTTGCTGTTTTCTGCCTTGTAACCATGTTTTCCAAAGCAAAAAGGCAAGTTGATCGGCGAATTCTTCAACTACATCATCAATCGTTTGGGAATGTCCCCGTGATGATGCACAATCCTTTGTTGTTATGACAGAGTTTTTATCTGGCATTACTCTATACTACTGGACTGTGAGTAATGAAAAAGGTGGGTAATTTTCACAGATATGTAAAATCAGATAGGGGATACACCAAAATCATGTGGATAACATTCTCATTTGCCTTTTGGAGGTTTATTGTGAGAAGGCATTCTATTCAGTTCAAGTTCAATAAGTTGACTATCAATTTTATTTATTTCAATAATTATTTCTTCCTTGTTCACGCCATTCATTTCAAGGGAGGAGAGGATGTGTTCTATCGCAGCATCATACTTGTTATTAAATTGTTTATTAATTTTCTTCCAATGTATCCCTTTAAGAATTGATGCTATCCGTGGATCAAAAACAATTTTATTTTTCAACATCAACACGGCTAAAATAGGGTAGCCCAAATAGCCTTGCCAAAAGGACGCATTATCGTTGGAAGTTATAGCCTTTTCATCTTCTGACCATTCAACTGTATAAGTTTTATCACCGCTCGACGAAACGACTTGGGCTGTTCTATTTTCCAATAGAGTTACCCTTTTGTCACCTATTGCGCCTAATGCCTCATATATTTTTGCCTTTGGGGGTTTTTTCCAGTTTGCCATTTTTTCTTCTCTTTTTTCTTAGAACAACAATATAATTTAAATATTATCTGCTTTTATGGACATAAAAACGTCTTCCGATTCCTTGATGAGGTTTTCAAACTCGTGCCTCAGTCTTTTGTATTCGCCAGAACTTGAATCAAATTCATAAATTGGCAAAGTCTGTCCTTCTCCCAACATACTATATGGGACAAATAAAGCAAAGTCTTCGGTAAGATAACCAGAATGAAAAGGCACTTTGTTATGTTGATAGATTTTTAATTTATGTCTTTTATTCCCATGTTCGTGGTATAGCTGAATCCAATTTTTTTGAGCCTCGATAATCTTATCATGCATGTCGCCCACTTCTCTTCCCAGTGATTTTGAAGTGGCTTCTAAGCATGGCGAATTAGGAGACATCGTAATTATTCTTGTTTCCATTGAGGGATAGCCAAAGCGTTTTATAAATCCTTCGAGATTACTTCGAGTAAATGTTCTGCCATACACTAAGAATATGTCAAGATTTTGCGAGTTAAATAGTTGCCCAAAATCATTATATTCGTAAAAACTAGGATGGTAAGTAAATTGAGGAGGCAAAAAAAGAATATTCCCAACGCGAACTTTATCTATAAATTCGTCAAATGACTTGGTTCTAAATTGTTTTTGGATAAAGCTCAGTTGTCTTATGAGAGTTTTGTAATAGCTAAATCCATGCAACTGAAAAGCTGTACATATCTGTACGGCCCTAGCTCCAATTTTAAACATATCTATTAGAGATTCAATCTTATCAATCCCGCCCGTGGCAATAATGGGGATCTCCGGTGGAACGATGTTTTTGATTTCTTTAATAATCTTATAAGTTTCATCAAAAAGTGCTGAACCAGCAAGAATGCCCCCTTCTAGTTCAGACGATAATCCGGTAGTTGAAGAAGGAGCCACATATTTTTTGGTATTTGCAACTATTATGCCTATGCGTGGATATTTTTTGATTAGCTCAACAAAAGCACGAAATTCCTCACAGTCTCGAAGCCAATTTATTTCTCGTGTTAATTTGATGAAACAAGGATAAGCCGCAAAAATATCAAGGAACATTTTAATCTGTTTGAGGATATTGGAAAATTGTTCTTTATCCAACTCAAATTTAGAATGTATGCCGTGCGATTTATTCGTTCTTACAGAATATTTGAGATTTAATTCAAAAAAATCAGACTCCTTTAATAATGCAAAACATTTATCATACTCTTCTTCCATTAAGATACTTGTTCCGATTTTTGTATTTGGCAAAATGGATTTGGCCACATGCAATAACTCCTTGCTTGTTGTGTAATTAAGAAACTCCTTTGATTTTTCTCCATCACAATACAAGCTATCTTTTTCTTTCAGGGGATATATATAACGATTTCCTTCGCCCGTTCCGCCAAATTTAGAAGTTGTTTTAAGAGTGAGAGCTGCCGGAGCAATTTTTTGCCAATTTTCTATGCTATTGACAGACTCTGTCAAATGGGAAGAGGCTATCCAAATCGGGTTGTTCAGAGCAAAATCTTTAAATAATAAAAAATCCAAACTCATATAATAATATTTTAATCAAAAAGACCACTACGTCAAACTCATTTCACGTAGAAAAATCCTTGTTTTATTAGAAAAGTATTTTCTTAAGTGCCGTACGCCACTGATCAGGCTTTCCCTTATCTCTATGCCGCAAGCGTTCAACGTCTTCGGTCACAGGAGAAGCACGACAGGTTTTTAGTTTATTAGAATGAGACAAGATGCTAAAATGTAAATATGGTTATTAATAAGGTCGACAATGAAATTTTAAATATAGACAAGGTTATATCTGCCAATATTGATAGATTTGATAAATCTGAGAGAGGATTGCTGTCACAGAATATACTGTCGCAACTCAGAAATTTGGTTGACCATATCTCACTAAAGGCATATAGCGGTGGCAAAGATGTAGATAATACATACGAAAATATCAAGCAAGCCGTATCTTTTGTTAAGACAAGAGGTGATCTGAGATTCCTAAGCAATTTCCATAAACTCCTTCAAAAGACAATCTCCCACTATACTCCTGACGAAGAAAATTCGGAAAGATTAATGATCAAGTATTATGAGTATCTTCTGAGGATAAAGTCATATTTAAAGAGAACTTATAACTTAGATGTTCTTGGCAACATACATACCTTTCCTATCAATACCGACTCTATACTCAAAGAGTATTACGAGAAGATAGCCGAAAAGATTATCCAACAAAAGCCAATAAACTCTAACGGCGTTGGCAGTGATAGGTTTTATATCCAGAAAATAAAACCATTCTTTGTTAATTATGAAGTCTATTACGAAGTAACTTTCACAAGAGCAAATGATAATACGAGTAAGTTTGATCGAATTATTGCCTTTACAAAGTTGGATATATCCGATAATTACGCTGTAAAGCTCTCTGTGACAAGTGAGAGTATAAAGATATTGAATAAGAACATGCCGATCCAAATCATCAATGATTGGGGAGTTTCTATCCGTCCTTGTGAAATGAATAATTTCGCTGATATTTTTGGAAACCACCCCAAGATTCAAAGTGGAAAAGAGTACCGTGAACTTATGAGATTTCTGACAAAAACAGGTTTAAATCTAGTTGAGTTCATTGATTTGTCCGACAGTTATTATCAAAATGTAAAAACCATGATAATTAATGAAGCTAAAACAAATTACTTCTTTGACATTTTGGACAATGTCCGTGCTTTTGTCGGGGCAAATAAACCAGGAACCAATACAATCAGATACTTACTCAGCAGACTCAATAATAGAATAATTAAACAGCAATACTACGGTCGCAGTAGCTGTGATAGGCTTTCTGGCTTAAAACTGGAATATGGTTGTATACCGTTCGACAAGATGCCGTTTAATTCATCGTTGATTAATCATAATCCCAAAGCGTCAGATTTGTTTGATTGCATTGATGCCACAGGTCGAGAGCACGAATTATTTGCAAAATTTATTAAAAACAATAACGAAGTTAAGGGGCAACTTTATACTCCAATAGCTGATACTAATGGGTTTAAAAACGTAAGCAGTTTAATTCAAAGGTACAACTCTTCCTTATATTATAAACACACGCATCGTAAGCTGGAAAAATTTAAGGATCATGTTTACATCAATGGTTACGAAGGGGATACGCTATATATCATCAATAAGCTGAAAGACCTCTCTTCTGCTGGTATCCGAAACTACTCAATTTCTATTGATTCTTGGCTACAGACATCCACACACATTGTTGATTGCGATGAGAAGAAGGACGCTCTAAGAAAGATGTTCGAAAAATCAAAAGTCGCTTTAATTTATGGTTCTGCAGGTACAGGAAAATCGACGCTGATAAATCATGTATCAAACTTCTTTAACGATAGAAGTAAGCTTTATTTGGCAAATACCAACCCTGCGGTCGATAATCTGAGGAGAAAAGTGCAAGCTGCTAATTGCACGTACATGACAATCAGCAAGTTTTTATCGAACAAAAATCTTTATTCTGAATCCGACATATTGATTATCGACGAATGCAGTACTGTCAGCAATTTCGATATGCGTAAAGTCTTGGAAAAGGCTTCGTTTAAGTTACTAGTCCTGGTTGGAGATGTTTTCCAGATAGAGTCCATAATTTTTGGTAATTGGTTCAGTATAGCTCAGTCCTTTATTCCACAAACCTCAAGGTTTGAATTAACTAAACCCTACCGTAGTAATAATCAAAAGTTAATTACTTTGTGGAATAAGGTAAGAAACATTGATAGCGACATCCTTGAGCATATTACAAAGAACAAATACTCGGTCACACTTGATGAATCTTTTTTCGAACATACTGAAGAAGATGAGATCGTACTGTGTCTAAATTATGATGGTTTATATGGGATTAATAACATCAATAGATTCTTGCAGAGCGACAATAAAAATAGCACTGTATATTGGGGTATACAAACTTATAAGGTAGGTGACCCTATTCTATTCAATGAAATTAATAGATTTTCACCCCTCATCTATAACAATCTAAAAGGAAAAATTGTTGGTATTAAGAAAGCTGTTGATAAGATTCAGTTTGATATTGAGATTGATAAGGTAATAAACGAGTTTGATGTCGAGGGTTATGATTTTCAACTAATTGGAAATACTGCTGATGGAAGCAAATCAATTATTCGTTTTTCAGTAAATAAATATGTTAGTACCGACGACGACGATGATTCTTCATCAGATACGATAGTACCTTTTCAGGTTTCTTATGCTGTTTCGATTCATAAGGCACAAGGTTTGGAATTTAATTCAGTTAAGGTTGTGATAACTAATGAAGTAGAAGAGATGATTACGCATAATATTTTTTACACAGCGATCACAAGAGCAAAAGAAAAACTAAAGATATATTGGACTCCAGAAACAGAAAACAAAATTTTAAAGAGCTTAGAAAAAAAGAACTCGAAGAAAGATGTTGCACTCTTGTCATTAAAGCTGACTCAAGGTCCTATCTAGTCGCAATAAAAGGAGGGGAATATTGCCAGATAAGTCAATTAGCAATATTTCGTCCGGAATTTTCAAACACAATAATTTTTCTCAAATACTTATTCGCGTTTGTCTAATTTTCTGCTGTGGTGATTATAGTGGCTATCATCAGGAATATTTATAGTCGGATATCTTGCATCTAAAGGAGCATTTGGATTCCGCAGGAAAAGCCAACCCGGCACATGTATTGAAAGCCACGCCGGTCCGAATCTAGTTGCTGTAGCGTCCAGGATCACTTCTCCAAATATAGTCCTTTTCTCTTCATCTGCTTCTGAGAGCCTACTAGCAGTGGTAATTTCAGTAATCCAAATAAAACGTGGCATTTTCATTTTTTTATATTGTTCACGTAGAATCTGGGACATACCTACGAGTGTGTCCAATCTGCTTTTATATTTTTCTGATATTATAAGATAACTGCGTAAAACAAGGGGATTTGTTGTTTGGGGATCAAGAGATGATTTGTATTCTAAAGCATCCTGATTGCCCTTGTCTGCTTCAATCTGAATAGCATTTATAATATTTGGCTTCTTAACTATTTCTTCCACTATATCAAGGTATTGTGCTGGTAAATAAACTTTAGGCGGAAGAGGAATTATAATAGAATTAATGTCCTTGACGGTTTTACATTTTGAATCTCTCGATGGAAGTAAATCACCCAAACCTTCCTGTTCAAATGACGCCAAATTCTCTGTAGGACTTGGCAACAGTCTGTAAGGCCCATTAGCATCATCGTGAATTATGAACGCGCTTGTCCATAAATCACTTGTAACAATGTTTGCATTCTTTATAACTTCTGGAATTTTTACAGTAGGCTTAAAAACATGCCCCACAATTGTTATTACATGGTTTGACAGTACTGCTATGACAGGAATTTGGGACTCAATATATCTATAAATTATTTTCATTGGTTCCCATTTATGTTCCTTTTCCATGTACTTTTTTACATAGAAAAGTGGTGAGTAACCCATACTACTTAAGGCATTGAGTAGCTGTTGTGCAACCAATCCTTCTGATGGAGCAGTCCTTCCATACAAATTAATGTATTTAGTAGCATTTATCGTGATTTCGGATGGCGATGGAGCCCTTAAATCATATTCTTCTTTCATGAACTGAAGTGCCATCCATATAGAAGCTTGAGCACAACGCATGACCATAGTATCTTGTTGTATAAATGGCATCCCTGCAACTGTTAACTCTTTTCCAAAAATGTGAGTTTTAAATGAGGAGGCACATAAATAATAATATCTATTAACATCTAAAGTTGGAGGGCGCAATACAGTTCTACCAATATTCCCTACGTCAAGTGGAGAAATGATAATAAAACCTAAATATCCTAAGTCTTTTGCATCGCTATTTTTTATTTCATCAATATTTTGATATGCAATATCAAACAAATGCAATCTGGTACAATACCCAGGATATTCTTTGAAAGATTTAGAATATAAGAAAGAAAACTGATCTCTGTAACAAGAATCAATGTAGTTATGTTCAATTAATATTGTCAAACATTTGATTCTTTGAGCCAATATCACGATATTCGAAAAAACATGCTTGCCCCTATACTTAGAACTGTATAATGTTGATAATAAATCCCAGTCTTCTTTTGACTTAATGGACAGAAGTTCAAATCCGTCTTTATTTTCTATGATTGGCATTTGATATATTGTAATAAAATAAAAAGGGACAGTAAACAAAAATGTTTGCTGTCCCATGAATTATGTGCCTAATATTTTAACAGGTCCAAACCTCGGACGCGTGAGCTAAAGAGGCACACACTCCCGCATCGGCGGCTTCAAGATCATCTATGCGGCTTTCTATTGTACTTACTGTCATTTCCTCTAATACATTTGGATCAGAAACATTCGCAACCTCCGCTATAATCTTTTCCTCGTCGCTAGTCATAATTTCTCCTTTCACCTATTTAAATCCGTACCAGTGGTACGTATCTAGTTCAAACAACACGTTTATTCTTGTATGATGCCTGTTTTGTGAATTTTCAAAGGACTGTTGTTTATTGCGTTGTGGCAACCGCCGCGAACAGATAACAATTTGACTCCTTATCAAGAATAGCATGTTTAAGTCCACAAGTCTACCAACATCGATGGCGTATGTCTAATCCTATTATTTGAAAAGTTACTTTCTTTAGGGGGGAGAAAATTTTGATGCAAAGTTCGCGCAATACTTTCCCTTCGCCCTCGGCTGGGCTCTCTTTCGTTTCTTGCGCCTTTCATCATCTCCTCAGTATTAACCATTCGTCCTTGAATCATCTATAATCCTTATGCTTAAATTTTACCTTATTTTTGCTTAGTATTCAAGCGGTATCACGCCAAAAACCGAAAAAGTAACGTTACGTAAGTCTTTTATTTAAAGCAAGTTACGTTATGTGGGCCAATAATTATCACGACTTATAATATATTAACATAACCAACAAGATGTCACTTTTTATGGAACGTAACATCAGATATATCAACAATTTCGTAAGATTCAGTTATAGGACCTAGCCAAAATAATCGTATATTCATTTATAAATATGTGATTCCTGATCTGTACTTGTAGCATCGACAACGAAATCAGCTAACTTGAGCTTATCTATCTAGCTCGGATAGCAGAATTGCGGCTAACGCCCTTCGGAAATCTCTTCACCGGATAATCCATACAGTGTTAATAAGACGGAGGGGGTATAAGATACCCCCTCCGTCCCCCCCATACAAACTAGAACAACTCCGGTGCAATCTCTTCAAGCGTCTTTGGTGTCCAGTGCAAGTCTTTTTCGACAGGAAGCCCCATAGGCCCACGGGCACTTTCAAGCTCTGACAAGCTAAAGTATCCGAGTTCTTTGCAATGACCTTCAACAAGGCCAAAGAAAGTATCTTCACCGTCGAATTCGGTAGCCCACCATGTCCAGTTTGAATCTGGCGTAAAGAACTTTACAAGAACCATTGCCTTACTGCCTTTACTCTCCTGTGAGTATAGCGGTGGAAGCTGTTTGCGGATTTCTTCTGTTAATAATTTCATTGATCAGCCCTATCCTTTCTTTTTCATAATCCTGTTCTCTAATTTGGTTACTAACGTTCTGTCTTAACGTTAGCTCACAGGACTATTTGCAATAAGGTGGGCAAATTTGCTATTTGTGTGAAATTTACCCTTCTATCAGGGGACAATCCGACTGAATAGAATTAAAGGGTATGGAAAACCAAAACAATGATTCAAACCAAGTCATACCCTTTGCTGTCACAAACTTCAGGAATACACGGAAAAAGTTTGGCATTAGGCAAAAAGACCGCCGGGGGCATATGTACATCATAGGTAAAACCGGGACAGGCAAATCCACCCTTCTGGGAAATATGATTATTTCTGATATTAAGGCCGGTCACGGCGTAGCTTTAATCGACCCGCACGGCGACTTGGCCGAGGAAATCCTTGATTACATACCCGATCACAGAATCGAGGACGTGATTTACTTTAATCCGGCAGATAACGAATATCCGGTTCCATTCAATCCGCTTGAGCAAGTACACCCGGATTATCACCACCTTGTAGCATCCGGCCTTATCTCCGTCCTTAAAAAGGTCTGGCCTGAATTTTGGGGGCCCAGACTTGAACATATTTTGCGGCACTGCATTTTAACGCTGCTTGAATATCCCGAAAGTACTTTGTTAGACATACCGAAGCTTTTGACGGATAAAGATTTCAGGAGGCACGTCCTGAGCTTTGTCAGACATCAGCAGGTAAGAGAGTTCTGGCTTTTTGAGTTTGAAAAATATTCGGCATGGCATAAGGCGGAAGCCAGTTCTCCAATCCTTAACAAACTAGGACAATTCTTAACAACCAAACCCCTGCGAAATATCGTAGGTCACAAGAAAAACACTTTTCGTTTCAGGAAAGTAATGGATGAAAGCAAGATTTTTATCGCCAACCTGTCAAAAGGCAAAATCGGTGAAGACAACTGCTCTTTGCTTGGTGCAATGCTAGTAACACAAATGCAGCTTGCAGCTTTAAGCCGGGCAAATACACCTGAAAATAAAAGACAGGGGTTTTACCTGTATGTCGATGAAATGCACAACTTCATAACGTTATCTTTTGCGGACATACTCTCAGAGGCAAGAAAGTATGGTCTTAATCTTATCCTCAGCCACCAGTATATTGAGCAGCTTGACGATGAAGTCAGAGCCGCAATCTTCGGCAACGTTGGAACCATGATTTCTTTCAGGGTAGGGGCTAACGACGCGAAATACTTGGCCAGAGAATTCTCCCCGGTTTTTGCTGAGGCCGATATGGTGAACCTCCCCAATTACAATATCTACCTTAAACTGTTGATTGACGGCATGTCGTCCAAACCGTTCAGCGCCACGACCCTTCCACTGCCTGAAAAAGAAAATTCTAACAAAAGTAAAGTTGTCAACTCATCGAGAGAACGTTATGCCATAGTTGAGGGAAAATCCGGTGTCCATATGGTGTCCATCATATAGCTAAATTGACCTGACACCGCCTGAGCAAAGCTATAACAGAAACAATCAAAAGATTCTGGCAAACAAGGACTTACGCACTTTTTAGCGAGCTTTCAAGGATTTGGTCAAAAACATCGAATCGGATTATGAGTCCACTGCTCTACCGCTGAGCTACGAGCCCGTTAGGGCGACTCTGACCATCTTAAGCATAACCGCTTCTACCTGAAGTTGTCAAGACCGGCTGTTTTGAAATAGCTCAAAGGA
>Ga0153915_10001021_pt1 | contig 25845 bp, 23 predicted proteins | sample Opewatmetagenome_2_FD_107003 | JGI IMG/M metagenome (GOLD analysis project Ga0153915, IMG submission 107003) | Freshwater wetland microbial communities from Ohio, USA - Open water 3 Core 3 Depth 3 metaG | ecosystem: Environmental > Aquatic > Freshwater > Wetlands | place: USA: Ohio, Lake Erie...
AATCTCCAAGGCGAACCCTTTGGGCGCTCGTCGGGCCGAAGGTGACATTAGTGGCCTTTCTGTCGACGAGAGAGAATCCACGATGTTTCTCTCAGGACAAGGAGGAAACTACTGCGGCTTGGTAGAAGCACGCATAGTCCAGAGGCTTGCCGGCATGAGACCAATACTTATCCCAGGAACCCTAGGAGACACAAATAGAGTTCCGCAGTATGAGCTGCAGGATCTCTCCATCAAGATGGCCACCAATGAATCAGATTGTCACCTGTATCCGGTCCCGGAGAAGACTCTGGACTACTCGTTCTCAGAGAGTCCCAAGGTGTTCTATGAACATGGCCTCAGACTGGAGGCAGACGGTGCTAGCGTACTGCTTAAGGTTGGGAACAGAAGGAAGCTAGCCCTGCGAGGGCATGTCAGGATCTTCTTGGGCAAACCCTTCCCGGAAGATTCAGTTTCGTCGGATGTACTTGCCTTCCATGTGTGGCTGAATAGTATCAAGGAATGCGTAGAACTAATGGGAGGAGGCCCTCGACCTGTTGCGAGTCTTTGACGAGGCATATCACGGCATTGAAGCATATGGTGGATGAGCAACTTTGGAAACGATCCTGGCATTATTCGCATCTGGACTGTCCATTGTAGCGTTGTCCGTTTGGCGTGCTAAGCGCACTCAGAAGTACAGGGTCCTTGAAGACAGAATGACGTACACCTTTGACGCCAGCGAACAGAAGACGTCGACCACATCCGTTACAGCGGCGTGCTACTCAAGAACGTGGCTGATTGACAACTTGGTCATGCGTAGCCACAGTAGGCTTGGCGCTGTTCTACAACAGCGGCTTGCAGACAACACGCTTCAGACTGTAATTCTACTGGGTCTTGCTCTTACACTCACTACGCTTGCGACCAGTGCATTCTTTGTCTTTTCTATTGCCGCGTTCGGCGGAGCAGTACTTGTGTTTCTTGCCGCTATGCTAGTAGCTGTCGGACCAGACGAACCACGTACGTCGGAAGCCCTTCTTACGGCTGTGGAGAAACAGGAGCTTCGGGCTCTCACTCGAGAGGACTACGCATGCGTTCGACTGGCAAACGCGAGTGTAACGAGATGGACACTGGTTTCACTGACTGCAGGGTTTCTGTTCATAATCGTGGCTCCCTTCGGTGACATGTTGTTTCAAGGCATTGCTGCCGTCGTTGCCATCCTAACAGCGTATCTGATTCTTTATCCCGCCACTGCGATCGCAGACGCTTCCCTTCTTCTTGCTTTTCTGTATGTAGCCCTTGTCGCATCCCTCATCTTCTACGTATTCCCCAAAACGCTGATATCAGCTCTCAAAAGAAGACGTGAGCCTGAGCCCAAAGAGAGCTGACCAAGAAACCCGAACATAGTAAGTAGAGAAGGCAAGAAGAGGAGAAAGCACTGCAGGGAACACTGATGCAATCAGAGACCTGCTGCCAAAACCTAAGCTCGACTGCAATCCATAAGATCCGAAGACACCTGACACAGGCTATCGCTTCTTCCTCAAGTCATATTCCAAGACCGACCTGAGCCAGCGCAAACAAGAGACCAAACAAGAGCAGGAAGATGGAAGACAACAGCACCTGCTTGCCCAACAAGGCAAATCTCCAAGCTGCAGTAGGCTTGCCAGCACTGTCGTAACGCTTTTCGTCCACGAGCGGTTGTCGAGCCATCAGGCAGCCTCCGATAATAAGCATGGCACCGAATTCAATCGTGAGAGCATTAGAAACCACGAGAAACAGTGACGCTCCCGCAAGGCCGATTAGTATCAAGAGGGCGAAGAGCAAGTCAACCACGACAATGACTGAAGATATCGCTATGGCCTCAAGAATGAACTGATATCGCCCGGGCAATAAGCCACCACCAGATTCTCCGGATCATATGAAGATGAAGACTGCTCCAAGAACGAGGAGCAGGATGGCAAGGATGACAAGCGGCAGGAAAATAGTTTCCAATGAGGCGATGAACAAAGCTACGTAGTCCTTGGCGTCAAGGTGCGCGTACTCAGTTCCAGACTCTTGCCGAAAGGCAATGCCTTTCCAGTCTACATCAGCATCATCTGAGCTTACGGGCTCCTCGTGGTCTGGTCTGGTTTCTTCGCTCATGTTAAGCACTCACTTTTGTCGTAAAGCCATCCGAGCTGTTGACGAGAACAGTTCGCAACAACTAGCTGGCCTCTGCCTCTGCGGCCCGAGCATACTCCATTTGAGCACTTCTGCCGAAGTCCAACTCTCCGGCAAAGTGGCAGGCAACAAGATGGCCGTCGCCCATATCTCTCAGTAGCGGCTCCTCCGAGCTACAGATTTCCTGCGCGAAGATGCATCTTGGATGGAAGCGGCAGCCTGTCGGCGGGTTGATAGGGCTGGGGACCTCGCCGCTCAGTATCACTGCTCTGCCGGAGAATCGAGGGTCTGGGACTGGAACCGCAGACACCAATGCGAACGTGTAGGGATGCAGCGGTTTCCGGAAGATGTCTTCTGGAGTCAGCTCGACAATCTTCCCCAAGTACATGACCGCAAGTCGGTCACTCATGTGCTTCACGACGCTCAGATTGTGGCTGATGAACATGTACGTGAGACCAAACTCGTCCTGAAGGTCCTTCATGAGGTTGAGTGTCTGGGCCTGCACGGATACGTCTGTGCTCGACGTGGGCTCATCCATCACGACGAACTTTGGATTCAGTGCCAGAGTACGGGCTATGCATATCCTCTGTCTCTGACCACCGCTGAACTCGTGTGGGAACCGATTGAGATGGTCTTCAGTCAGACCAACCTTTTGAAGCAAATCCAGGACCATGGCCCGCATCCTCGGTCCTCGAGCAACGCCATTTATCAGCAGAGGTTCCCCAACACTGTTCTTTATTGTTACTCGAGGATCAAGAGAGGCCATCGGGTCTTGGAAGACTATCTGCATCTCACGTCTTATTGCGCGAAGATCGGACCCTTTGACATGCGTTATGTCTCTGCCCATGAAAGTAATCTTCCCGGCGGTCGCATCAAGCAGTCTAAGGATTGTCCTGCCCAGTGTCGTCTTTCCACATCCCGACTCACCGACCACGCCTATGGTTTCCCCGCGATATATGTCCAAAGTAACATCATCGACAGCGTGTACCATACCTATGACCTTTCTGAATACTCCTCCTGTCAGCGGGAAGTATTTCTTGAGGTTCTCAATGCTGAGTAGAACTCTCGAATCTGACATGCTTTGCTCCTCCTCATAGATTCCCTTGCGGATGATGGCAGGCTACGTAGTGCCCGGGCAGGACTTCCTCAAGAGAAGGTCTATCACTCACGCATATGTCTGTCGCGAACGCACATCTCGGATGGAATCTGCAGCCTGTTGGCGGATTGATCAAGTTCGGAACCGTACCCGGTATTTGATCCAGCCGCTCCTTGTTCTCATGGAGCTTTGGAATCGCAGTGAGAAGACCAATTGTGTATGGATGCACCGGATTCTCAAACAACTGTTTCGTACCAGCTGACTCCACTGTCGTCCCTGCATACATCACAGTGACCGAGTTGCACGTTTCAGCAACAACACCAAGGTCATGCGTGATTATCAAGATTGAGGCGCCTATCTCCTTCTTGAGTATGTTCAGAAGATTGAGAACTTGGGCCTGAACAGTAACGTCCAAGGCCGTCGTTGCCTCGTCACAAATGAGAATGGATGGATTGCAGGCCAGCGCCATCGCGATGAGTGCTCGTTGCCTCATGCCCCCAGAAAGCTCATGTGGATACTGGTTGGCGATCTGATCGGGAGAAGGCATCCTTACGAGTCTAAGCATATCGACAGCCTTGGCCCAAGCGGCTTTTCGCGCGTATTTGCGATCTGGCTTGGGCGGGTTCTCCAGCATCGACACGTAGTGTTCAATCTGCTCTCTGATTTTGGCTTGATGTTCGGGCGAAGGGGAGTTCTTGAGAGACTCCTCCAGCTCCTTAATCCTCACTTCCAGGGCCTCTCTTCCCAGGTCCTGGTGCAACGTCACAACCTCTGCTATCTGTGCACCGATCCTGAAGACAGGGTTTGGATAAGTCGCGGGATCCTGGAAGACGATTGCAATCCTGTTTCCACGTATGCTCAGCATCTCCAGAGGAGTAAGCTGGACGATGTCAGTCTCTTGGGTTTCACCCGTCTTGGGGTCCCGGTCATAGAAAAGGATCTGACCCCCGTCAATGCGACCTGGCGGCTCAATAAGCCTAAGAACGCACTTGGCGGTGACTGACTTGCCGCAACCGGTTTCACCGACTACGCCCATGGTGTCACCCCGCTTGAGGCTGAGCTCGATGCCATCGAGTGCTTTGACGACACCTTCGTAGGTGTAGAAATTCGTCGTCAGGCCTTTTATGGAAAGCACAAGGTCTTGAGACTGAGACATTTATGCTCACCCTCTCCGCCTTAGCTTGGGATCGAGGATGTCACGAATCCCATCACCAACGAGATTCAGAGCCAATGCTATCATGAGTATGGCCACCCCCGGAAACATGCACTCCCATGGATAATTGAGCAGGTAATATTGCCCCTGCGAGATCATCAGGCCCCATTCTGCAGTGCCAGCGGCGGAACCGAACCCTATGAAGGAGAGTCCTGCGGCTGTCAGGAGGACACCGCCAGTATCCATTGTGGCCTGCACAATCAATGGTTGGATAGTATTGGGAATTATGTGAGAAAGCAGGATCCGGCTATCACTTGCTCCAATTGAACGAGCAGCTTCGACATAAAGCTTCTCCCTTTCCGAAAGAACCTGCCCACGTACTACTCTTGCGTAGACTGGCCACCAAGTGATCATCAGTGCATAAGATATGTTCTCAAGATTACGAGTGCCCAAGGCCATTACAATGGCCATGGCTAGAATCAAGCCGGGGAAGGCGAAGAATATGTCAGTGATTCTCATCACCATTTCATCCAGCTTGCCGCCAAAGTAGCCCGATGCAGCTCCGATTAGAGCACCTGATGCCAACGCCACAAGCACAACACTGAGAGATACTCTCAAGTCGACCTGAGCAGCCCATATAATGCGACTGTATATGTCGCCACCTGAGTTGTCTGTCCCCCAGTAGTGAATGGGGTAGTACCGATTGTAGTCCAAGGTGACAACCGTGTCCACAATCCACGGCACAGTCTTGTTGCTGGCGACGAACCAGACAACCCAGACATAGGTCGAAGGCGAATTGTTCACTTCTATGTTCGGACGCGATAGCATGGCCTTTTCTACTGACTTGACGAGGTACAATTCTCGCAGGCTCGGACTAAGAGAATCGAAAGTTGTCAAGTTCAGTTTGTAGACTGCGGTGTGTACTAGGACATTAGTCAGATTGTCGTTACCCGTGTCACGAACGTAGCCAGAAAACGCGATAATCGGAGGTAACGAAGTGGTCACTTCTTCTGGACCGACCTGAACCTCTCCCCTCGTATACTCGGGGTAAATGCTGATGTCTGCTGAGTAGTTACTGAACAGTATCAGAGAATTGGCCTTCGCTTCTCCTGCGGGCGTGCCGGGAGCCAGATTCGCATCGTTCCAGATACGTTCCTCTGGCCCGTAGGGTGTGATCCACGGGGCTAGAAATGCGACGCTAATATACCCGGCTACAATCAGAATCCCAACGATGACAAGGGGGCTTCTGCGAAGAAGGTGGAAACTGAATCTCAACTCCTTGCCGCGAGGTCCCATGTCTTCCCGGAACTCTCTGTACCAGTAGGACTTCACACTGGGCGCAAACAGCGCAAGCACCAATGCGAAGACGCCAACCGCAGGTAGCAGCCCCAATGGTCCTATGGTAAGCAGAATCACGCCAGTGACGGCATTCATGTAGAGCGACGATGAATATGCCCAAGCGTCCCCTCTAGAAATCGCTCTGCCAGATTTCAGGTTCATGTAGCCAATCACGACAAGCAGCAATGCCTGAAGTGGCCAGCCAATCAGCAGCGATGGAAGCTGGAACCCCAGTTCATGCATGAACGAGTTCGCGAACCAGGCAACGAAATTGCCTACTAAGTACGCAGCACCAAGAGATATCGCTGCGAGGCACAGAACAATATGGAGGGACGGAAAGACTCTGTGAACCAGTCCCGGCACAACGATTGATTCTTGTTCTCCTTGATCGTTGCCATTGTCTCCTCTGACGGTCATCGATCTCTTCTCCTATCCGTACCTTATGCGAGGATCAAGCGCTCCATATGTCAAGTCGACTATCAGATTCGCGCTTACGAAGATGAAGGCCACTAGGAGCACGAAGCCGTTGATCGCAGCCATGTCTGAAACTAGAATTGCCTGCGTCGCCCATCGGCCCAGACCAGGCCAGTTGAAGATAGTTTCCGTCAATACAGCACCTGACATAAGACCTCCAAATGCCAAGCCAATGACTGTCACCGTCGGAATCAGTGCATTTCTCAAAGCGTGCCTGTATATCACAATGCGTTCGGTGAGCCCCTTGGACCGTGCTAACGTGATATAGTCTTCCTTCATGACCTCTAGCATACTTGAACGCATCATTCTCGTGATGATAGCAAGCGTCAGATAGCCCAAGCAGAAACCTGGCATAATAAGATGCAGCACGGCATCCCCAAACAGGATGGGCTGGCCATACAGCAAGGAATCGACAAGAACAAACCCAGTTATGCTGCTGGTGAAATCGTAGCCGACTCCATTATGGAGAACAGTCTTCCACAACTCATTGTCCACTCTATCGCCCGAGGGTAGGTAGGGTAGGCCCCAAACAGAGAACTGATAGAATAAGACATACTTCAGCAGGAGAGCGAACCAGAAAATTGGCATTGAAACGCCAGCTAGGGAGAAGACTCGCGTGAAGTGATCAATCGGCTTGTCCTTCCTTGTGGCCGAGAGTATGCCGAGAGGAACGCCAAGAATTACCGCAAAGACCATGGCGACAATGGCAAGCTCGATTGTAGCCGGAAACTTGCGTGCGATGACAGTAAGAACTGGCAGATCACCACCCGTTGAGTAGCTCACGCCCCAGTCGCCAGCCAGCAGGGTTCTCAAGTACAGGAAGTATTGAATGACCAGAGGCTCGTTAAACCCATGATCCTGGATTATTCCGGGGATGGCCGCCGGATTGGTCCGTTCTGTTATGAACATGGCCAACGGGTCTCCCACAACATAAGACAAGAACCAAGTTATCGTAAGTACGCCAAAGATAACTGGTATAGCAAGTAGAACTCTCCTCAGGATGAAATCCCTTAGCTTCATCTGTTAGACCTCAGGCACCTGTTGATTCCGGGGGCCGAATCTCTAGACTTTGTGAGCTAGTGAGGCGGGTTTTGCAGGATACTTAAGTATTTGGTTGAACCCGGCCTATGATGTGCATGCTCTTGCACATCTATAATAGCTTTTGACTCCTGCAAGATTGCAGGGTGCGCCATTCTGGTCATCTGGGGAGTAGTAAGCTATATTAGACGCATGACGAGTAAAGGTGCTTGTTGTTTGGAGCACGGAGGTCCATATTTCACCGGGGACCCCTAGGGTTCCAACATGCGACCTACTTGGTCCGCAAGGACATCTGTGCTACACAACACAAAAGAAGGAGGAAGACATGAACAAGAATCAGATACTCGCCATCGTAGTGGTGGTTGTCATAGTCGGTGCTGCAGGAGCATACGTACTATGGCCCAAGGGCCCTGCAGGCGTGACGCCCACACCTCCAAGGGAGGGTACACTCATCTGGGAAACAATCAGCACGCCTCAGTACTTGGATCCACACGTTGACTACGAAACCTTCGGCTCATGGATAGCCTACAATTGCTATGAGACGTTGTACACATATGAATGGCACACCGATAACACGGAACCTGTTGTACCACTGCTCGCTGAGAGTTATGTGACCTCAGCCGATGGTCTGAACTACACGTTTACCCTACGGCAGGGAGTCACATTCCAGGACGGCACCCCGTTCAATGCATCATGCGTGAAGTGGAACTTCGAGAGGGCCATGAAGATCTTTGACCCCGATGGACCAGTTTGGATGTTTGCAGAACCCATCCTGGGCGGCGGGGATGTTGAGGCAGCTCTCTATGACCACGGCGGTGCTAGCCCAGAGTTCGCAGCAGCATATGACAACTGGGTAGCGAACTCTAGTTCGCTCATCGTTATGAGCAACTACGTAATCAGGATGAGACTCGCTTACAAGTTCGCCCCGTTCCTTGCAGCGATTACCTACTTTGTCGGTGCCCAGATGAGCCCGACATGGGTTGCAAAGCACGGTGGAGTTGCCTATGGGGCACACAACACGTACATCGATACGCACACTTGTGGCACTGGTCCGTACAATGTCACTAGTTGGGTACCGGAAGAAGTGATACAGCTCAGCAAGGTCAGCAACTACTGGAGAGCCACCGCGGCGATAGCTGACGTCCCGGAGGCGGGCACACTCGACACCATAGTGATCAAGACGAACAATGATGTCAGCAGCAGAATCCTGAACCTGTTGGCCAACTCGACCGACGTAGGCCTATGGCCGACAACCCACGCCAGCTACATCTGGAACGGAGTTACTAGTGACAGCGGCGACGGCACTCTGAAATCCCTCAACCGCAAGCTCAAGGTATGGTGCGGAGAGCCCGGGTATAACGTGATGTTCATCGGATTCAACATGAATCCGACCTTGAACAAGTCTGGCAGCATCGTGCAGAGCCCATTCACTATCAAGTCTCTGAGGGAGTCATTCTCCTACGCATTTGACTACCAAACCTTCATTGACACGATCATAAGCGGCTTTGGCATTCAGTGCCAGGGACCAATCCCGACCGGCATGTTCGGCCACAACGACAGTCTGTACATGTATCAGTACGACATAGACCAAGCAGTACTGAAATGGAACCAAGCCATGACTGAAGGCTTGCCTGCTATTCTTGCCAACATGTCCTACAGCATCGAGCTGTACTACAACGTAGGCAACACTGTTCGTGAGCAAGGCTGTTTGCTCATGAAGGATGGCATCATGAAGATCTTGGCAGATCCCGCGGCAACTGATCCTGCCAGTCCTATCACCGTAACAGTGCAGGCGCTCTCATGGCCCAGCTATCTGTACCAGCTCAACAACAAGCAGCTACCATTCTTCTTCCTTGGTTGGGCACCAGACTACGCTGATCCGGACAACTACGCTTCTCCCTTCGTGAAGAGCACGTCTCTCTACGCTGGAAGAATCGGTCTTGGCATCTCTGCAGGATGGAACTCGACTCTCGTCGATGGCTGGATCAATACCGCTGCTCAGAGCTTGGTTCCAGCCGACCGCATAACTCTCTACGGCAAGATCCAGAAGGCCATCGTGGACCAGGCTGCCTACATATGGGTATACCAGTCTACGAACTTCCATGTTGAAGCCGTCTACATGAACGGTTACGTGTACAACGCAATGCTCTCGGGTCCGTACTTCTACCACATGTGGAAGGCCTACCCCACAGGGTTTACGTTGTAGCGGAACAGGTAACTAGTGTATAGGCAGAGGACGCAATCCTCTGCCCAATCTTCTTTTTCGTTGCTCGGTAGGTTCGGAATGACATTGTATATGTCTGATACAGCGACTAGACCCTTAGAGAATTCTCCCACCTTGAGTTTAGCAACTTGCCGGTCGCGCAGTCGTGCAGTCACAGCTGAGAACAGCACAGTTGGAAGCTTTTATACGACTAGCGATGTACAGGGATTTGGGTGCCAAAAGGGTGCAAATGGCTAAGAGAAAAAAGGACCTATCCACGATGACACCGAGAGTGATGTTCTCTCTCTGGTGGCAAGAGAAATGGGTTCGTTATCTTGTTTTCTCACTTGCCCCGATTGGTCTGGTGGATGCTGTCTACACGGTCCTCCTCTGGCACGACCTGGGTGCAGCCTTTGAGTTCAATCCCCTTGTTCGTTATGCCCTCAACACAGAGTGGTGGGTTCTATGGTTCATAATTGATATAGTTTCGTTCTCGCTTTTTGCCATGATTGCGGGATCCTACTATCTTCATACTCGCTCTCGCATCTTCGGGAATCGCATCAACTGGCTTGCCGCCCTAGTTGGTTTCCGCATAGGAGCTGCGGCATATAACATCCTCCTCTTCTACGGAAACTTGGCTGCATTCACACCAGCGGTGATTGCCGGGATTGTTACAGCCCTTGTGCTCAAGGTTCTGCTTGGAAGAACGGAGGACATCAGCAAGGTTGGATTCAAGGTTTACTGGCGGAGCAGGTACGACTCGTTACGCGACAGGTTGCTCAAGAGAGGGACGAAGGCAGCAGAACCCGTAGCTCAAACACATGTTACTGCGCCGGCGGAACCCCTGCCGCGCGATTCCACATCTCTCTGGCTTAAGCGTGCAGGGTACCTTTCCATCGCAGCACTTGTGTTTGTTTCGGCACCATTTTTCCTAGTCATGGTCGCAGACCTGACAGGTGCAAATACCTTCAGTGAGATTTTCGGTCCTTATGTATTCTTCAATGAGTTGTCGTCAAACGCCTTTCTAGCAGGCTTCCTTGCTGTCATTATTCTTACAGCAGCCATGATGTTCTTCATCCTCAAAGCTTTTAGCGCGAAAGAAGGTACTTGGTAGACGATTCCTTGACGATTCTCATAGTCATCTCAGGAGCAGAGCGTGATGGCGGACGGACAACAGCTTGATTCGAAGCGCGCCTGGGTCAGAAGAGCAGGATACATGGCGATGGCAATAGCAATGCTCGTTGGAATGCCTCTCATTCTGATAGTGATAGGAGATCTTACCGGTGTAGTCCACTTTAGGGAGATCTTTGGGCCGCTCGTCTGGTTTAATGAATTATCAGGTCCATCATTCGTGGTTGCATTCTTTGCGGTAATATTGATTGTAGGTGTCATTGCTTACTTCATATTGAAGATGTTTGATACGACCGAGGGCGGATGGTAGCCTGTGGTGGCCGGTAGGTCCCGTCATCCTGATTCGCCACGGTGTCAGGACTAGAATGCCCTGTGACTATCAGTCGCGTGTTTTGCCACGTGACCGGTTCTCAGCCCTTGCGGCTCCAAGGACGTCCTAACCATGCTAGGTGCGAGCCATCGTCAGGGCCATTATTGCTTTCTGAACATGCAGCCGGTTCTCTGCTATATCATACACTATGGATCGCGGTCCATCGCAGACCTCGTCTGTAACCTCTGCCCCGCGGTCTACAGGTCCGCAGTGCATGAAGAACGCGTTGTTCGTTCTCGACATCCACTCCCTACTGCAGATCCAGTCATCATACCTGGCCGCCATCTCGATCTCTTTCTTCTTGGCCGCGTCGGCACCCACTTTCTTCATGTCTCCATAGAAAGCGGGACTCTGCCAGTTGCGACTGTAGACGAAGTCAGCTCCCTTGTACCCTTCCTCTAGGTCGTGAACTATTTCGAATCGGCCGCCTGATGCGGCAGCGTTGTCCTCGCACCATTTGGTGACTTGTGGATCCAAGTCGTATCCTTCGGGATAAGCCAAGGTCACGTCAAGTCCGAGCCGGGTGTTGATCAGAATACTCTCCTGCACTGAACACCAAGATCTTACCAGAGCTCCCTTTCCCCATACCTGTAGAAGTTTCTTGCGCTTCAGGTTCTTGCCTCCGTGCATTCTCATGCCCATGACATCGGCCAATCCCTGACAAGGGTGAAACTTGTCATGCGCCATACTGATGACAGGCACGCTGGCCCATTTAGCATACTCCCGGAGAAGATCGTCACCTTCACCGTAGCGGTCAACTGCGGTTTCAAGAGTCCGGATGCCAATCCCACAGGCATAGCGACTCATCACATTCGCGGCATCTTGGACTGTTTCGCCTGCACTCGTTTCCGTCTTGAGCCTCATCGTCTTGGGTTCGAGGAACTGCGCATGCCCGCCAAGTTCCGTGGCCGCACACTCGAAGCTCTGTCGAGTTCTTACGCTAGGATTGAAGAAGAACATCATGAACGTCCTGCGGTCAAGACAGTCCCTTAATGGGTGGTCGAAGCGGCGAGCCTTGAACTCGAAAGCGAGAGCCAAGGTTCGTTCGAGCTCATCAACACTCCATTCCTGCGTTGTTATTAGGTCGCGTCCAAAAAGACTCTTCATAGAATCACTGCAAAGTGAAGAAGAACGTGGCGTTTTAAGGTGTATCGGAGGTCACGACATTGGTCGACTCCGGCCGCCGCACGTGACCCCGATGCTGTGTAAGACTATCGCTTCTAGCGCATGGTCAGCGCCATGACAGCCTTCTGTGCATGCAGTCTGTTCTCGGCCTGATCCCAGACGATGGATTGAGGGCCATCAATCACTGAGTTCGCAACCTCGAAACCGCGGTCACATGGCAGGCAATGCATGTAGAGAGCCTTGGGTCCAGCAATCTTCATCTTCGCGTCATCGCAAATCCAGCTCTTGTTCTTGTCAAAAACGAGCTTTGCCTTGTCAAGCTCTGGCTTGGCGTTGAAAGGTGGTATGAATTGCTTGCATGTCCAAGACTTCGGGTAAACCACATCAGCACCTTTGAATGCCTCATCCATATCATTCATGATCTCAAAGCTGCTGTTGTTCTCCTGAGCATAGACCTTGCATTGCTTGATGATGTCGTCATCAAGTTCCATGCCTTTAGGATGAGCCAGCACTGTGTCCATGCCCATCTTGGTCGCTGCAATTATCGCACTCTGCGGTACAGCCAGCGGTTTGTGGACGGATGGGGAGTAGGCCCAAGACATCACGAATCGGACGCCCTTGAAAGTGTGGAACTTCTCCTTGACAGTCAATATGTCAGCCAGTGCCTGACATGGATGGTACTTGTCATCTTCCATGTTGATGACCGGAATGCTGGACCAATGGGCGAAGTTCCTGATTATCTCGTTTGCCCGACCATATACCCAGCCTACCGGGTCACCATAGCAGCGAATCGATATCCCATGTCCCATTCTCGAAAGAACCCTAGCAACATCGGCCACTCTCTCGGTAGAGTACGCCTTCTCATCACCCTCCAACGCTGGAGCGTATATCTTGTCAGGGTCCAAGAAGTGGGCATGTCCTCCGAGCTGCGTCATCCCTGCTTCGAACGAGTTGCGTGTCCGAAGGCTCTGGTTATAGAATATCATGAACAGCGTCTTTGAGTCGAGAAGCTTGTGCGGCTCCCCTACTGCAAACTTCTTCTTGAGGTCTAGTGCGACCTCCAGAATCGTTTCGACTTCTTCCTTTGTGTACTCTCGTAGAGTTATGAAATCTCTACCTCTAAATCCGTCGGTCTTTACCATGGTGATTCACGACCTCGTTACCGGCCATCTATCTTACTGAAAAAGCTTGTCAACAAACATGGAGAACCAGCCCATTGCACTGGATAATTCGGGTACCTCTGCATAAAACAGGACATGCCCCCGAGATTTGCCTTCACCAAGACTTATCAGTTGCGAACCACACTCTTCTAGACCACACTTCGGGGCTCAAGGTGAGATGCATGAAGAAGAGAATCATCAGCTTTTGCCTGTCGCTTGTCGGTCCTGCGGTATTGATAGTGCTTCTGACCATGCCCATTGGACCGCTGGCAGGTGGTCTGGGCATCATACAGCCTATTGGCGGGATTTTTGATGTGGGATTTGGGGCTAGGAACCCTGCCGCGCAAACAGTGAAACTGCCGGGTCTCACGGCGCAGGTCGATGTGATTATCGACCAGTGGGGTATCCCTCACATATACGGTGACACAGCCGAAGATGCTTACATGGCCTTGGGGTACCTTCATGCCAAGGACAGGTTGTTCCAGATGGTGTTGCAGAACTACCTTGCCTCAGGGCGGATTAGTGAAATCGTCGGTTCTCGTGGCGTCAGTAGCGACAAATTCTACCGTACTATTGGACTGGCAAGGTCCGCTCAGAATACCCTCGACTGGTGTATAGCTCACCAAGCCAATCCTGATATCGCATATTCCCTTAGTGTGGTTGACGCGGAGGTCCAAGGGGTAAACGCATTCATCGACTCCATGTCAAGCGCGATGACACCCATTGAGTTCAAGATCCTCGGGTTCACACCCGTACACTGGACTCGATTGGACATCTTCATATGGTCAGAGATGATGGCGTGGGGCTTGTCGGGTGGCTTCGAGGACTTCTATCGCCAGTGGGTGAGAGAAACCATTGACAACGACACAATGTATGATGAACTCTTCCCTGATGTCATGCCCTTCGATGTGCCGATAGTGCCCGAGCAAACAAACCTGAGTTTGGCGACATATCCCGATGCGCCTGGCGGAAAACCTGCTACCCCGAACCCAGAGGGTCTAGTCAGCCAGACAATGGTTGACAAAGCTATCATACCGAATGAGAAGCTGGACGCTCTGATGGCAGTCATCGAAGACGTCATCAGACCGTTCGAAGAGGAGATGCTGGGCAGCAACAACTGGGCGGTCAGCGGATTGAGGTCGGCTACCGGGGAGCCCATCCTGGCCAATGACCCGCATCTAGGGCTACAAGCCCCATCGCTCTGGTACGAGGCTCATATTGTCGTGCCCGGAGAGATAGACGTTACTGGAGTCACTTTGCCCGGATTACCAGGAGTCATTCTGGGACACACGGCCCATATCGCTTGGGGCTTCACTAATGTTGGCGCGGATGTGCTCGATGTGTTTGTTGAGCAGCTCAATCCCGCTAACTCGAGCACGTACATGTACAATGGTCAGTACAGAGCATTCCAGGTCGTGGACGAAACGATCAGAGTGAAAGGAGGATCCGATGTCCCGTTTGATGTGAAGATCTCTGTTCATGGACCGCTCATCGATTCTGTCGTGGACACATATGGGCTCGACTCCGACACAGGGTCCAACATAGCAATGAACTGGACGGGAAGTGATGTTTCCACTGCGTTGCTTGCCATCAGCAAGCTAAACAGAGCCAACGACCTCCAAGGATACTATGATGCGCTCTACTGGTGGGACAGTCCACCCCAAAACATAATCTATGCCGATGACGCGGGCAACATAGCGATAACCGTGTGTGGCAGGTTCCCTATCAGATCGGGATACACAGGTGAGTACCCGGTCACCGCACTGAACGACTCGATAGGCATGGTGAGCAACATCCCCTATGCCCTGATTCCTCGATCTGTGAACCCGTCACAGGGCTATTTGCAGTCCGCAAACCAGAAATCGATCGATTTCGGTTCCTACGGATTCAAGCTATTGGGACCCTTTGACGACGGCTACAGGGGACGTCGCATCGACCACCTCCTAGCAACCAACAACAATGTGACCGTCGATGATATGAAGCAGTACCAAGCAGACTCACTCGAAGTCAGAGCTGAGGAGATCGTGCCCTATGTAACGTACGCCTGGGTTAGTGCAGGAGATGTCAACACCAGTATCGAGCAGGCTGTGAACTGGTTGGACGACTGGGACTACGTCATGGATACCGACATAGTCGCTCCCACTTTCTGGATGTACCTCCGCGATGCAATTCACTATGAGATCCTTGATGAGGTCAGATCGATTGACTCCGCGCTTCCGCTGTCTCGAACACCCATAATCGAGAAGATCATCAAGGATAACAATGCATACTATCTTGATGACCACACGACAAATGGGACTGTTGAAACCCGGAATCAAATACTTGTCAGGGCTCTTCATCGTGCTCTCAATGATATGATTGGAGACTTCGGCAATGATCCAGCCAATTGGGTCTACGGCGTCCACCACAGAGTCTTCGTTGACCATCTTGCCGATTTTACGTACATCGGTGGTGGACCCCACCGAGGGCAGAACACCTTGAACGCGGCAGGCGGCTGGAGAGTGACACACGGACCTTCATGGAGGATGGTCGCAGACCTGAGCAACATTCAGATGTCTTATGGTGTGATTCCAGCAGGACAGAGTGGCAATCTCTTCAGTCCTCACTGGGACGATCTCTTCGACTTGTGGTATGCTTTTGACGAAGCAACTCAGCAGTACGGCTACAACCTCTTGTATTTCTATAATACAGCTGAAGCATTTCGCGCGGCAGACACAACGAACACGATGATTGAGAGGACTGTGACGTTTGTTCCGTAGGAGGTGACATAATGCGTAAGATTGACGACATATTCCCATCTTTGAAACTTGTTCCCGCAATCATCATCGCGACCATCTTCGCCATTGTGCTCGAGCTGAGTGGATCGTGGGTGACCATGCTGATCGCCGGGATACTCGGGTCGCTGTTCACGCGGACTTCCAAGCGTGCTTTTTTGGTTGGTTTCGTCGGAGTGGCTATCGCTTGGACCCTATTGTTTGCATACCTCTCGTTTTCAGCATCTGCACTGGAAATAGCTGATTTCTTCATCGGTCTTTTGGGACTAAGTGGAATGGGAATCCTCGTGATAGTCATCAGTGTGTTGTTGGGAGCTCTGCTAGGAGGCTTTGGTGGATTGCTCGGAAGAAACGCAGTACAGCTCATCGATGAGGCGCTGCATGAGCCTGCCAAGGAAAGTGCACCCCAGCAACAGACCACCTGAATCTTGTGAGAAAGCTGGACCAGACTGAGTTTCCAGCTACTCACACCATCAGTGTCGGATTTCCCCAGTCGGAACCACCGACTGTCTGCCACTCCAGAATCGGCCCAGCAAGAAGAAGCCCAACAGGAAGCAGCCTACTGACACAGACGGAACAACAAGAAAGGCCAACCACGCACTTCCTGAACGTGAACTCATTGCCGTCACATGTTTCCTGAATACTGCCCCGTTGGAATATACAACATACCAGCGCCCGGACTCCGGAACCCGGACGCTCCAGGATAGCGCAGACACTCGTTCATTCGCATAGGCGGCTATGGCGTAGCTTCCCTCGAGCCAAAGATTATAGTTTGACTCATCAAAGATGAAGAAGTCAACGCCCTCAATCAGCCAAATATCGTACTTGGTCTGATCGCCCGGGAAGAGGTCGCCATCCTGTATGACTTCAAACGTCCCATGAAGCACGTCCCCGGCATTGCAGTCTGCATACGAGGTGCGCGAGGAAAAGGGTTCCATCCAAAAGTCAGCTGCGTCGAAGGGTAGTACACCCAAGCTGCTGACAGAGAGTAGTGTGGACGCTGCCATCGCAGCAGCTAGAATCATGACGGCAGCAATGGAGCGTTTGTTCAATGCGCACAGCTCCGACAAGTGACACTGACAAGCAACGCATGCACTTATCCCTTATTGAACTGCGGCACGACCCGGCCCTCACTGTTCCCGGCTCTCTTTGCCACGCCGTGTAGCTTTTATGAGGGATTCAGACCGTGACTTACTCGTAGGTGAATCATGTGAATCGAGAGATTGTCAAAGGTGTATACTATGTTGGCGTAGATGACCACCACACAGTTCTTTTCGAGAACCTTTGGGCACTCCCTCACGGCGTATCATACAATAGCTACCTAATCGTCGATGACAAGATCGCCTTGATTGAGTGCGTCAAGGAACCTTGGGCAGACGAATGGATCGGCAACATAAGAGAGGTAGTGGACCCAGCCAAGATTGACTACATCATCATGAATCACATGGAGCCAGACCACACTGGTGCGCTTCCTCACATCGCCAAGCTTGCGGAAAACGCGACCATGATCTACACGCCCAAGGCATCAGATATGCAGAAGTCATTCTACGATGTCAGACTGAGGGAGAAGACAGTCACCGATCTGGAGGAACTATCCCTCGGTAAGCGTACCTTGAAGTTTTTGCACACCCAGTTTCTACACTGGCCTGAAACCATGATGACCTACGACATGCAAGACCATATTCTATTCTCCTGTGACGCGTTCGGTTCGTTCGGTGCACTGAATGGAAATCACTTTGACGACGAAATCGACATGCGTATGGTGGAGTCCGAGAGCAGGAGGTATCTCTCAGTGATAATCACTAGTTACCTCAAGTTCATACAGCAAGCTATTGCCAAGGTCACTGGACTGGGCATTGATCTGAAGATGGTCGCTCCTAGTCACGGCCCGGTGTACCGCAGGGATCCGACGTGGATCATCAATCGGTATTCAGAGTGGAGTTCACCCGATCTTGAGAAGGGATGCACGATCATATACGGAACAATGTATGGTTTTACTCAGAGGGTTGCCATGACACTCAAGAGAGAACTTGAGAATCTTTCAGTCCCGGTCAAGATCCATAACCTCTCCTACTCAGACATGAGCAAGGTCGTCACCGATAGCTTGCGGGCGGGCGTCATAGCCATCGGCACTCCAACCTATGATGCGTATCCATTTCCGAGAGTCTGGGCTTTCGTTGACGAGATGGAAGGAAAGAGATTTGCCAAAAGACCGATTGGTCTGTTCGGCACCTTCGGATGGGGAGGCGGCGGTGTTAAGCGGCTGAAAGACAAGTTCGAAGACCTAAAGTTCGAGGTTCTGGAGCCCACAATCGACGTGCATGGTAGGCCTACAAGTCAAGAACTGGAAGACTGCAAGCGTCTTGCGGAAACCATCGCTGCAAAGGTTCGCCTATAACAGGCTCGCACTTTCTAGGATTGCGATTGTGCTGTACGGTCATACTTAATAGCGAACGTTTGTCAGCCGGCCGCATTCTGTCCCCGAAAACACGCATTCACAGCTGGCGAGTACGTTTGTTGGGGGACGAATGGAGGCAATCAAAGTGGAACTGAAAGGATCAAAGACTGAGAAGAATCTCCTAGCTTCTTTCGCTGGCGAGTCGCAGGCTCGGAACCGCTACACTTACTATGCAAGCACAGCGAAGAAGGAGGGGTTCATCCAGATATCGGCCATCTTCGAGGAAACAGCGGGCCAAGAGAGAGAGCATGCGTCCCGATTCTTCAAGCTGCTTCAAGACAACAAGACTGGCGCTATGGTCAAGATTGAAGCGGAGTACCCGACAGGGCCGCTCGGTACGACCGAGCAGAACCTTCGGGCTGCCGCCGCAGGAGAGCATTTGGAAACCTCGCAAATCTATCCCAATTTTGCGGAAACTGCGGAGAAAGAAGGGTTCACGCAGATTGCCGCAGTATGGAAGGCTATTGCGAAAGCGGAGTCATGGCATGAGCAGCGCTACACGATGCTGGCTGACAACATAGCCAAAGGTCGCGTGTTCAAGCGTGAAACCAAGGTTAAGTGGCGGTGTTCGAACTGTGGCTACATCCACGAAGGAACTAGTCCGCCCGAGAAGTGTCCTGCATGTGATCATCCTAAGGACTTCTACCAGATACACACGGTCGAGTTCTGATACTCTCACGACACCTTGATCCAGCCGCGCAGGACTGCCTGCCATGACCAAGGTGTTTGTGCCCAATCAGCTCGGTTGTGAGTAAAGGAGGAGTGGAGGTTTCACGCTGTCAAAATAGGTAGGGAGGGGTGTCGAGGAGTTACTGAGGGTGCTCTAGAACTAGTGAATCCCTAGTGAAGCCTCCACTCGCTCTGCGACGAGGTCACAGCAAGCATTTGTTTGTGTGTGTTACAGGCTTGACACAGAGTGGTGCGTGGCTTGCAGAGAGCCAAGGTGTGAAAGCACAGTGCAAAGGGCTAATCTACAGATCTAGTCTGCCACGCTCTGACATACCACTCTGCAACCGCAAACACCATTAGAACGATAAAGGCAGTGAAGAAGTCCACTGAGGGCTCTTCCTGCTGTCCAAGTGGAACACTGGAAACCACAGCTGCAGCGACAATTACGACCGCTATTGCAAACACTAGTCTCGCAACGAGCCTGATCGTCTTGCGTCTTCTCGTAGCCGGTTCCTCCGGGTGTGTCGACTCGAACTCACGAGCTATGTCCTCCGGATCGCCAAGTTCTTTCAGGACCTCTCCAACCAATTCCAGCTGGCTGACTCCGGGTTTCTGTTCACTCTTGTCGGCGAGTGAATCGAGAATGTGATTCCTGAGATCATCCAGTAAATCTTCGGCTTCTCGCCCCTTGGGCAAGACCTTCCGGGTTCTCTTCACATAGTCGCCTATCACGTCTTCGACGTTTCGCTCGCTCATCGAGACAATGCCTCCAGCTTCTCATACATCCTAGCAAGCATGAAAGAGAGCTCACGATAGACGCGGTCACCCTCACCCGTAAGCACATACACTTTTCGACTCGGTCCTGTGTCCGACCTCTCAGCCCTAACGTTGAGAAGTCTGTCCTCTCGTAACCTGTGCAGAATGGGGTAGAGCGTTCCCTCCTTCACTTCAAGCAGCCCATCCGTCTTCTCCTCAAGTTCCCTTGCAATGCCATAACCGTGTATACCCTCTTGATGCCGCTTCACTATTGCGAGGACCGCATACTCCAGGAGGCCTCTTCTCATCTCGATTTTCCAGCCTTCCTCGAAGCTCGGATCATTCCTCAAGAATTGCAGTCCTCTCAGAGTGCAGACTCAGGTGAATGGGACCGCATCCTTAAGCCTGTCTATAACAGAAGAATCACGGCGTTTCGGAGTCATGGCGTCGCCTATGGACCAAAGCCCGGAACTCAGCCCAGATGGTCGAATGATAGACACGTGGCTCTTTCAAATCCAAGTAGACGAACGAGGCTATGAACCGAAGGACGGTGCTTATCGCAAGCATCGTGAAAACCGATTGGTGGGCCCCGAGAAGCCCGGTATCTATGAACAACTGTCCCATTATCCCGGATATTAGTGAGCCAAAGAGGAACACTATACCTGTGAAGGTATTGTAGACCGCAACATGCGACCCTCTCTCTCCCTCCGGAGCGACATCATAGATGTAGGCGGTGTTCGCATTCACGGAAGCCGCAGTGGCTATGCCTGCAATAGCGTTTGACACGTATATCAGAAACGTATCGGTAGCCATGAGATATAACAACGGGACAAAGAACAAGAGAAACCTCCCTGTGAAAATCAGGGGACGCCGCCCTACTCGGTCGCTAAGCCGCCCAAAGGGAATGGTCATAGCCACTGTCATTACCGTCGATATTGCCGATGCTACGGCAATCTCGAAAAGAGTATTGCCCAACCATTCTCGCTGCACGACTATGAAGAATGGCCAAGCCATCGACATTGCAAATGAAAAGAACGTAGCAGTGAAGCAGAATTTGCGGAAGTCCCCGGGCCGCGTAAGTAGCTTGAGAACGGGGGGAAAACCTCGCCTCTCACCATTCATCCGAGGTCGCTCATTTATCTTCAGTGAAAGGATTGATGCCACAATCCCTATCATGGCCGTCATGTAGAATGGAACTATGTAGACTTCTCTCCAGACTTGTCCTGAAGGAAAGAGAACATTTCCGAAGGTGCCCCAGAACGATTTGAAGACAGGGATTACTGATGGATAGACCATTATTGCCCCGGCCACCAGCGTCGCCACGAGAGAAGCTAGGTTCGTCACCATCCCAAGTCGACCGAGCTCCGAACCTCTCTTGGACTCGTGCATGAGACATCCGACAAGAGACAACCAAGTAGGAATCTGGACACTGAACAGGACGCACTGGATTGCGTAGAGCACTATCATGTCTAGCGGCGTCCAAGCCCAGAGAAACAGATAGACCATGAACAGCCCGGTTATGGTCCCAAAAGCCACGAAAGCCTTTGTGTGTCCTAGCTTGTCTGACGCGGCGCCCCATGCAGGTTGCAGTATGGCGGGACTGATGTTGCCGACGCTCCGGAAGACACCCAGCTCCGCGTAGTTTGCGCCCATATCGAGAATGTAGGTATTCAGAAAAGGCCCATAGAGTCCCTGAGCGAACATTGTGAGCGAGCCGACCGCATAGACACTAGCAGGAAGCTTCTGCATCTCACATGGCGGTTCTAGCTCAGACATTCAGTCACCTGCAGTCCTGAAGACGAGCCGACTTCTGACTCTATATAACTCTGATTCTGCTAGCGTCAGGTGCGCCTGCGCCACCGAACAAGTTATCGGTGCGCCATCTGCTCACAGAGAACATGTCAATGGCTCCGTATGCCAAGAGAATGAATAGAGTACAGGACGTCACTCGTGATTCAAAGGCGGACTTCGCTTTCTTGACTCCCTCCCCTAACTTCCAGTATCTGACTGGCATCCACTATGAAATGCGTGAGCGTCTCATCGCCCTCGTTATTACGGCAGACGGGCCGCCACAAATCGTGGCGCCAAGCTTTGAGATCTCGAACCTGTCCCGGTTGACATGGGTCAAGAGGTTCCATCCTTGGGATGAAACAGATGACCCGTACTCGCTGGTTGCCAAGATTGCGGGACAGAGGAAGGCTGGATACTCGCTGCTCTTCGACGACAGCCTTCCGATGGGAGTGTATTGGTCGCTTGAGAGGGCCCTCGGCAAGGTCACGAAGAGGACTTCGCTCACCCGCGAGCTGGACTCAATGCGTATCATCAAGGACCGAAACGAGATAGCTGCTATGAAAGAGGCCAGCAGGATCATAGATGGATCGGTTGCCAGGGCTATGAGCCAAGCACAGGCCGGAATGACAGAACTGGAGCTGAGCCAGCTGGTCATCAATGAGGATGTTCAGAGCAGGGCAGTCCCGACTTTCACCACGGTCCAGTTCGGCGAGAACACAGCCCTCCCACACGCCGAGTCCGGAGATCGTACGCTCCATAGGGGCGATATGGTCTTGTTTGACTGCGGCTGTTCTGTTGGAGGCTACAACACGGACATCACCAGAATGGCTGTCGCCGGAGAGCCAACGAGTGAGCAGGAGAATGTCTATTCTGTTGTCCTGCAAGCTGAGCAAGCAGCATTGAATCGAATCTCACCTGGCTTGACCTGCAGCGATGCAGACGGGATTGCCCGCCGCTTGATCGAGGAAAACGGCTACGGGCAGTACTTCACTCACAGGCTTGGTCATGGAGTAGGGCTTCAAGTTCACGAACCACCATACTTGGTGAAAGGCAACGCACTTCAGCTGAAACCTGGTATGACACACAGTGTTGAGCCTGGAATCTACCTAGAAGGCAGATTCGGAATAAGGATAGAGGACCTGGTCAGTGTCACGGAAACAGGGTGCGATGCTCTGACGCGGTCTCCAAGAGAACTGTTTAGGATGGATGTCTAGTCGCCGCTCTCAGCGCCTTGACCCTCTTCGCTCGAAGACCTGCGAGACATTATCTCGTCAATGCGTTTCCTATCTTCATCAGAGAGATCCTTCATGGCTTCGGCTGATTGACGCAACATGAGGCTCATGAATACGGTGTAGAGGCCGGGCAATGTCTTCTCCGTTTCCAGTCGCTCTTTGAACTCGAGTTCCGCAGTGTTTCTGGCTTCTTTCAGGGCGTCGCGTGCGACTTCGCCCTTCCCGATGCCAGAACACTCTTTGTTGCTGAGAACGAAATTTTCACCTGCGAACTGAAGAGGAAATGTCCTGCAAGAGATTGGGCGAGCATATCTGATTGAACAGGCATTTGACTCCTCGTGATAGAAGACGCACGCAGTCTTGCTCGCGTCTTTCTTCAGTTGGCGTCGCGCCGTCACAAGTATCAAAGCATCCGTATCTGATTCAGGCATCTGAATGACCACTCCGGGAACAATGTGAGACAGGTAATCTTGCTCATTCCATCGAACAATGTCGCCTAGAGTCACAGTCACCGGTTCGCGTGTACAGCAGGCTCGCTGTGGACATTCATTCTCCAGACACTTGAAGCTGTACTTGGGCTTCTCAGACATGGTGTTGTGCTTCCGGGTGTTCTGCAGAGCACTAACCGCAGTGTGGTCTTAATGCTTTCGACATAGGATACTATCTCCCAGAAGTACCGCTGACGAAACAGTTATCTCGTCTGTTTGTCGGCTCAGGTGCCAGCACGACAACCCGTAGGCTGCGTCTGGCAACATTCGGCCATAAGTCTACGTCTTGACATCACCCGGATCCATTAGGGTCGGGTCGCTCGAATGTCAAGGCAAGCCACATGGTGACCGACGTCGCGCTGCCGGCCCGGTGAGAGGCAATGACATCAACGGAAGAGGCTTGGCACTCTCAAGATTCACAGACCGTCTTGATGAAGCTGAGTACGAGCCGGGCAGGTCTTGGTCGCGCTGATGCTATTGAAAGACTGCAAGAGTATGGACCAAACGAGCTAATGAGAGCCGAAACTGAGAGCCCCTTAAGGATACTTCTCAGACAGTTCACCGAAACTCTCGTTGTCATACTTCTCATTGCGGTTGGGATCTCGTTTCTTGTCGGCGAGATCGTAGATGCTTTACTGATTCTGGTGATCGTTATCATCTCTGCAATCTTGGGCTTCACGCAAGAATACAGGGCGGAGAGGGCTCTCTTGGCACTGCAGAAGATGCTTACACCTTGCACAACAGTCCTACGTGACAATCAAGCACTCGAGGTGCCTACCAAGGAGGTTGTGCCTGGTGACATCCTCATGCTCAAAGAGGGGGACAAGATTCCTGCGGACGGGCGCCTCATTGAGGTCTGTAACATCAAGGTGAACGAGGCAGCAATCACTGGCGAGTCGTTGCCCGTATCCAAGACTGAAGAGACGATTGAGCCTGACACCCCCCTCCCTGACAGGAAGAATCTGGTTCTTTCAGGCACGGAAGTGACATATGGGAAGGGACTTGCTGTAGTAACTGCCACTGGGATGAATACTGAATTTGGCAAGATAGCGCGCCAAGTAACAACCGTGGACAAAGAGGAAACACCTCTTGAGAAACGGACTAAGGAGATTGGCAAGTGGCTTGGTGCACTCTCGCTGGGTGTATGCGTTGCAGTAATAGCCGTGGGACTACTTAGGGACTTCATAGTGTACGGCCTGTTCCGTCCGGCCTTTGCCCTCGAAATGATACTCTTCGGAATAGCTCTTGCAGTGGCAGCCGTTCCTGAAGCACTGCCGGCAGTCGTGACGGGAAGTCTCGCAATAGGTATGCATAGAATGGCGCATGCCAATGCGCTCGTACGCAGAATGTCAGCTGTGGAAACCCTAGGGTGCACCACTGTCATCTGCTCTGACAAGACAGGGACAATCACGAAAGGAGAAATGACTGTTAGAGAGGTTTACGCTGCAGACTCGACGGTGGCGGTCGAGGGCGAAGGGTATGAGCCCACAGGCAGACTTCTGGCCCCGGACGGTGTCCTGAACAGTGATAGTTTCAGGTTGTTTGTCATGGGATGCGTTCTGTGCAATGATGCAGACCTCGTCATTGAGAATGGAAAATGGAGAATCAGGGGAGACCCGACAGAGGGAGCATTGATTGTTCTCGCCGAGAAGTCTGGGCACAAAGTGCACGAAATCAGAAGTGCCTTCCCCAGGATAGGGGAGGTTCCCTTCAGCTCCGAGAGAAAACGCATGACAACAATGCATTATAGCGAGAAGGGCGGCAAGCTTGTCTTCGTCAAGGGAGCACCGGAGGTTGTGCTTGACCGTTGCACCAAGGAATTTGCATCTGGCGGAATTCAAGACATGGGAAGCGATTCCAGAGGCAGAATCTTGCAAGCCAATGAGATGATGGCAAGGCGCGCCTTGAGAGTCTTGGCTGTGGCATACCGAGAGGGGCCGCAGATCGATGACTCGAGTGAAGAAACACTTGAGAAGGACCTAGTCTTTCTGGGTTTGGCTGGCATGATAGATCCGCCCCGCGCCGAAGCTGTCAAGGCGATTAGTGTATGCAAATCTGTGGGAATCAGGCCCATCATGATAACTGGCGATCATGCTTTGACTGCTGTGGCCATAGCACGCGAAGTTGGCATCTATAATGAGGGTGACAAGTTCCTAACGGATTCTGATATGGAGCGCATCGACGATCAAGACTTTGAACAGATCGTCGAGGATGTTTCCGTTTATGCGCGGGTTTCGCCGATACGCAAACTGAAGATCGTAAAAGCATGGAAGAAGCGTGGAAAGGTCGTGGCGATGACCGGCGATGGCGTCAATGACGCTCCAGCTCTAAAACAGGCAGACATCGGTATTGCCATGGGAATCACAGGGACCGATGTCACGAAAGAGGCTGCCGACCTCGTACTTGCAGATGACAACTTCGCAACAATCGAAAAGGCCATTGAGTTAGGAAGGTGG
>Ga0153915_10001022_pt1 | contig 25838 bp, 21 predicted proteins | sample Opewatmetagenome_2_FD_107003 | JGI IMG/M metagenome (GOLD analysis project Ga0153915, IMG submission 107003) | Freshwater wetland microbial communities from Ohio, USA - Open water 3 Core 3 Depth 3 metaG | ecosystem: Environmental > Aquatic > Freshwater > Wetlands | place: USA: Ohio, Lake Erie...
GAGGCCCTCCTGGGTGTCCACCACGAAGAGCACGGCGTCGGCATCACGGACCGCCAGCTCAACCTGGCGCCGCACGGCGGCCTCCAGGCTCCCCTCTCCGCCCTCGACCCACCCGCCGGTGTCCACCAGCCAGAAGCTCCGTCCGCTCCACTCGACCGGTGCGAAATGGCGGTCCCGGGTCACGCCGGGGCGGTCGTCCACGATGGCCCGCCGGCCACCCACGATGCGGTTGAAGAGGGTGGACTTGCCGACGTTAGGACGGCCCACGATGGCGACTGTCGCCCTTCTCACCGGACCCCCACTGAGAGCGCATCGGCGAAATCGTGGGACAGCCTCAGGGGCACCCGGGCGGCGGCCGCCAGCTCATCGAAGGTCACGTCGTCCAGGAAGACGGCATCGTCGTTCACCGCTTCAGCCGGCAGCAGCGCCAGGTCCAGGTCGGACCGGCCCGCCAGGGCGCGCTGGAACGCCCGGCCCGGCAGTAGCGCGGCGGTGCTAACCGAGGGGCCAAAGAGATCGTTCTCCAGCACCATCAGTTCGAAGCTGCCCCCGGTGGCTTGAGAAAGGGTCTGGAGCACTTCCGGCATCAGACGACCCATGGCCGTCCCGGTCAGCACCCCGATCCGCCGGCCGTCGAGCCGGGGCAGCTCCCCCGCGGCGGCGATCCGCTGCTCCAGGAAGCGAACGCTCCCCACCCCGTTTTCGACCTGGCCAAAGTCGCCGTACCAGTCGGCCGGGGGCAGCGGCAGCCCGGCGTTGAGATACAGCTCATCGGCTCCGTGCACCCACCGGTGCCCCCGCTCGACCAGGGCCCGCTCGGCGAAGCGGTGCGCGGTCTCAGCCGCACTCCGGCATTCGGCCTCCGTGGGCTCGCGGGTGGCGTCGTGTTGGCTGAAGGTGGTGAGCCCTACCGGGACCACCGACACGCTGAGGACGGGGTCGGCGAGACGGTAGAGGTCCGAGAGGCTTTGCTCCAGCACCGGCCCGTCGTTGACGCCTGGTTGCAGCACGATCTGCGTGTGGAACTGGATGCCGCCCGCGGCGAGATGCTGGAGCTGGGGAATGATGGCCGGCGCCCGTGGGTTGCGGAGCAGGCGGCGCCGGATGACGGGATCGGTGGCGTGCACCGAGACGTAGAGGGGCGACAGCCGGTACTCCAGAATCCGCTCGACGTCCCGCGGCTTGAGATTGGTGAGCGTGGCGAAGTTGCCGTAGCGGAAGGAGAGGCGGTAGTCGTCATCCCGCACGTACAGGGTATCCCGGAGCCCCTCGGGGAGGCCATCCACGAAGCAGAAATCGCAACGGTTGGCGCAGCGCCGGATATGGGGGGGCTCGAGCTGGACGCCCAGGGGGCGTCCTTCCGGGCGCTCGATGTCGAACTCCACCGACTCCCCGTCCGGCAGCCGCGCCAGCAGCAGGAACGCCTCGTCGGCCGCGAGGAACTCCCAGTCCAGAAAATCGGTCAGCTCCCGCCCGTTGACGCTGAGCAGCTCGGTACCCACGGGCAGCTCCAGGTCGGCGGCGATGGAATCGGGGGCGACGGACGCGACGCGGATCATGGAAAGTGGGAGTGGGAACGGCGTAAGGGGTGAGGGGTCTCGGAGCGGGCGTCAGTGAATCGCGCGCCATGGTGACTTGCCTCGTCTGCGGCGCGTGCGTACTGCCAGCACGCGAAGAGACCCTCACCCCCTACGCCGTTGCGCTCCGTCTCAGAGCGGGCGACCGGATTCGAACCGGCGACGTCCAGCTTGGGAAGCTGGCATTCTACCCCTGAATTACGCCCGCGATCGGGCGGAGTATGCGGAAACCTCCGCCCGGATGTCAAGCGACCTTACGGTCCCGAGCTGGCCTGGTAGCGCCAGGCGGCGATCCCCTGTCCGGTCGCCGTGAGCTGGAACTGCTTCGACTGGCTCTGCGGGATGGACTGAGTCGGCACCGTTTCGGTGGCCACCACGTTCCCATCCTTGTCCAGGAACTGGAACCCGATGGCCGGGACGTTCACCGGTCCGTTCATCCCCTGGAGCTTGCTGCGCAGACGATTGATCCCGTTCTGCAGCCTGGTCTGATTGGCCTGGGCCTGGGCCCGCTGGGCGGCCGGAACCCGGGTCTGCTTGAGGGTCTCCAGACGGGTCGAGTCTCTGGTGATGGTGTCCTGGATCGCCTGTGCCGCGGGGGCCTTCAGCGCGGCGACGGTCCCCTGCACTTCGTAGCCGCCGTTGGTGGCCCTTGCCGTCTGGACGTCCACCTCGAACGTCATCTGGTTGACGCGCTTGAGGACCGCATCGGTGGAGTCCCCGTTGCCCACGAACTGGTGGGCCGCGGCGACCAGCCGCAGCACCCCGCGGTTCAGGGGGTCTACCTGCGCCAGCCGTTGGGCCACGGGCAGCATTCTCTGCGCCCAGAACCTGATGGAGTCCGCCTTCTGGGTGGCCTGGGCCAGCGAGAAGTAGGCATTGGTCAGGTTGAACAGGCCGTTCCGGTAGTAGGGGTTGCGCTTGAGGCCCTTGTCGAACGCCGCCGAGGCACTGTCGGCGCGATCGAGGCGGAACAAGGCGACGCCGAGCCGGAAGACGTCCTGCGGATCCATGGCGTCCGCGGCGGCCAGCAGCTGGTAGTCGATCTTCAGCGCGCTGACGGTATCGCCGCTGGAGGAGTAGCAGTCGGCCAGGTTCCGCATGGACTCCAGGGAGTCGGCCGGGTGCAGGGCGAGGTAAGCCTTGAAGTAGGTCTGGGCCGAATCCCACTTCTCCAGGACCTGGTAGATGCGCGCCACGTTCTGGGTGGATTTCTCGTGGACCTCGTTCTCCGAGGTGTCGCCCTCGGCCGCGTGCGCCGCGATCTTGAAGTAGTGCAATGCGCTGTCGGCGTTGTCTTCCGTGGCGAACAGAGTGGCCAGGTAGAACAGCGCCGTGGGCTTCTTGGTGTAGACCTGATTGGCGAGGGCAAACGCCGCCTTGGCCTTGTCGTAGTTGTTCTGGCGCATGGCGTCGATGCCCTGATTGGTGGCACCCGCCCAGGCCATGTAGCGATACTGATCCACGTCTTTCTCGCAGCTCGGCATCATGCTCTCGACCTTGTCGAACGCCGAGTCCGCGCCGGCCGCGTCACCTTCGTACGCGTAGTACACGCCCAGGAAGTACCAGGCGGCCGGATTCTGGGCCTGCCCCTGCTCGAGCGCTTCGGTGAGGGAGCGATGCGCTCCTTCCAGGGACTGTTGCCGCTTGGTGCTGTCCTGACTGCTGGTCGCGTTCTGGATGTACAGCACCGCGCGGCTGATCGCGAAGTGCGACGTCTTCAGATCGCACTCGTTCACCGGCTGTTGCGGCGGAGCGCCCTTGCCTTTCTGCTGGGCGGACGCCCCGGTCGCCGCTCCGACCAGAAGCAGCGCGGCCGCAGGCCACACCACGTACTTCCTCATCTGATCTCGCTCCCTCTCGAAGGAATAGTTGAGCCGTTCAACGTCGCCTCGGCTCGGCGAGCCGCCTCGCGCGCGACGCTCAACGCCGAACGGTTGAGGCGGTGTGCCGCCTCCACTACGTCCTGATACTCCGGCTTCACCCGGGTGCCGTCGGGCGCCTCGGTCAGTTTGACGCGCACCCGCACATCCGGGGCCAGGTCCACGGCCAGCTCCCGGCGCGCCAGCGTGTGGCGCACCGCCCTCCACCGGCGCATGCCGGCGGTCGTGGAATGGGTGAAGAGCGCCTGCACCACCGCTTCAGCAGCCGCCGGCGGGGCCAGCACTTCGACCCGCCACGCGACCCGACCCTTCTTGCCTTGCGTGGGCCACACCGAACAGTCGAGCGCGCCCGCCTGAAACAAGGCCTCGCGGAGAGGCTCCAGGTATTCGGGCTGCAGATCGTCCAGGTCCGTGGCCAGCACCTCCACGTCTCCCGCCTCCGCCGCGGCGTCGGCCAACAGGAGACGCAGGGCGTTGGGGTACGGTTGCGGGTCTCTGGTCCCGGCGCCCCACCCCGACCCCACCAGCCGCCACTGATCAGGGGGCGGTCCCTCCGACAGGACCCGCAGCAACGCCGCCCCGGTGGGCGTGGTCGCCTCTCCCTGTACCGGCGCGTCCCGCGTCACCTGCACCCCCTCGAGCAACAGGGCCGTGGCCGGAGCCGGAACCGGCAGGGTTCCGTGGTCCGCTTCCACCCAGCCCGTCCCCACGGCCACTGGGAGATTGTACACCGCCCCGGCGCCGAGGTGCTCGAATCCCTCACACACGCCCACCGTGTCCAGCACCGCGTCCACCGCGCCCACTTCGTGCAGATGGACCCGCTCCGCCGGCAGGCCGTGCACCCGACCCTCGGCGGCGCCGATGAGCTCGAAGGCGCGGGCCGCCCGCGCCTTGGCCGCTTCCGAGACGTCCGCCCGGCGCACCACATCCAGCAGCTTCCCGACGTGCGCGCCGTGGTGGCCCAGACTGGAGCGCCCCTCCGGGATCTGAAAGTCCACCTTGGTGGCACGGACTCCGCAGCGGCTCACCACCTTGACGTCGACGCCCACCTCCGGGAACCCGACCCGCTGGGGCAACGAGTCCAGCCACGAGCGTGGCACCCCGGCGTCCACCAGGGCGCCCAGGAGCATGTCACCGCTGATGCCGGCGAACGGGTCAAGGATGGCAATCCGCATGGCTCGACGTACAGCCTGCAAATATCGCCAGCCATCAGCGGTAAAGCCACCCGGCCCCGGTATTGAAGAGGACCACCGACTCGTCCCGCCCGATCTGGCCGCGCTCCACGAAATGCTCCAGCGCCGCCAGCGTGGCGCCGCCTTCCGGCGCGGCGTCGATGGCCTCCCGCGAGGCCAGCTCCGCCTGGCAGGTGGAGAGCTCGTCGTCGCTCACCGCCACGGCCCCGCCCTTGGTCTCGTGCATGGCGCGCAGCATCAACCGGCCGCCCAGCGGCGCGGGCACCCGCAGCCCGGCGGCCACCGTGATGGGATCGGGCCAGGGCTCGGTGCGGTCGGCCCCGGTTTCGAAGGCCCGGACCACCGGCGCGCAGCCGCTGGCCTGAACGCAATAGAGCCGGGGCGAAGGGCCCTCCAGCCAGCGCGCCGCTCGCAGCTCGCCGAACGCCTTCCACATGCCGATGACACCGGTCCCGCCGCCGGCAGGATAGACGATGGCGTTGGGCAGGCGCCAGCCCAGCTGCTCCGCCAGCTCCAGGCCCAGCGTTTTCTTTCCCTCGATCCGATAGGGCTCCCGCAGCGTGGACACGTCGAACGCGCCCGATTCCTGAGCATACGCCCGTGATGCCTTGCCGCAGTCCCCGATGTGACCGTCCAGCAGCATCAGCTCGGCGCCGTAGGTGCGAATCTGGTTCAGGATGGTGGCCGGCGTGGTGCGAGGGGCGTAGACCCGCACGCTGGCCCCCGCGCGCGCCGCGTAGGCGCTGAGCGCCACGCCGGCGTTGCCCGCCGTGGGGATGGTGAAGCGGGTGGCGCCCCCGCCGCGGGCGCGGGTGACGGCGGCCGCCAGCCCCCGCGCTTTGAACGAGCCGGTCGGGTTCTTTCCCTCGTCCTTGACCCAGATCTCGCGCACGCCCAGGCGCCGCTCCAGCTGCGGGACCCGCAACAACGGAGTGGCGCCCTCCCCTAGGGAAACCGGCTCTTCACCTTCGCGCAGCGGGAGCCACTCCCGGTAACGCCACATGCTCCAGGGGCGCCGCGCCAGTTCGGCCTTCAGCCCGGGATCCGGCCAGCCCGAGTAGCGGACCAGCCAGGGCGCTCCGCACGAGGGACACACGGTGGGCAGGCCTGCCGCATCCGCCGTGGCCCGGCACTCCGAACAAGCGAGAGTCCAGTCCATGTCGTCATCCGCTCTTGAGGTGTTCCAGCACGCGATCCGCCAGCTTGGCGGAGAACCCGGGCAGCGCGGAGATCTCTTCCGGCGTGGCCAGCCGCACGCCCGCGAGGCTGCCGAACTTCTCCAGCAGCGCCCGGCGACGCTGGGGCCCCACGCCCGGGATGTCGAGCAGCCGGGAGGTGACCGTGCGCCGGGTGCGCCGGGCGCGGCTGTAGCTGACCGCGAACCGGTGCGCCTCGTCCCGCACCCGCTGCAACAGCTTGAGGGAGGAGGCGCGACGCGGCAACAGCAGGCTCTCCGCCCGGCCGGGAAGAAAGACCTCTTCCTCCCGCTTGGCCAGGCCGATGAGGTTGGCTGGTTTCACGCCCAGGGCGTCGAGCGCCTCTACCGCCGCAGCGAGCTGTCCCTTGCCGCCGTCGATCACGAAGAGGTCCGGCAGGGGCTTCTGTTCCTCCAGCCGGCGCTTGGCGAAACGGGACAGCACCTCTCGGATTGCCGCGAAGTCGTCCTGCTGCCCTTCCCCCTGGATCTTGAACCGCCGGTACTCGCTCTTCTTGGGACGGCCGGTCTCGAACCAGACCAGCGAGCCGACCGTGTCCTTTCCCTGATTGGTGGAGATGTCGATGCAGGCGATGGCCCGGGGCACCACGGTGAGTCCCAGGTCCCGTCCCAGGGCGTACACCGGGTCGTCCGCCCGCTCATCGGTGACGAACGACTCGATGAGCAGGCTTTCCAGCAGGTGGCGGGCGTTCTGGTCCGCCAGCGTCACGATGCGCGCGCGGGGGCCTCGCTGGGGGACGGCCCAGGCGGTGTCGGGCAGCAGCGCGGCCAGCTCCTCGAAGTCGTTTGGTGCAAAGGGAAGGAGCGCTTCCGCCGCCCGTGCCTCCAGGGGCAGATAGTAGCGCACCAGGAAGGCGCTCAGCACGGCCTGGTCCGGCTCCTCGGCCAGATTGTGCAGGAACCGCTGCTCCCGCCCCACCACCTTCCCGTCCCGCACCCTCAGCACCACGCCGGCGGCGTCGTCGCCGTCGCGGGCGAAGCCGATCACGTCCGCGTCGCGGCCGCCCACCTTCTCGACCACCTGGGGGCGCTCCAGCTGGTCCAGCCATTGGAGCGCGTTACGGATTTCGGCCGCCCGCTCGAACTCCAGTTTGAACGCGGCCTGGTCCATCCGCTCGCGAAGCCGGCTCCGCACCTCCACCGTCTTCCCTTCCAGGAACGCGACTACGTCGTCCGTCATGCGCCGGTAATCGGCGCCGCTCTGGTAGCCGACGCAGGGCGCCAGGCAGCGGCGAATGTGATAGTCGAGGCAGGGCCGGTCGGGCGCGTCGGCCGGCAGATCATAGTGGCAGGAGCGGACGGTGAAGATGCGGCGGATGACCTGCAGGGTGCGGCGCAGCACGGCCACGTCGGTGTAGGGCCCGAAATAGCGGGCCCCCGGAATGTTCAGCCGCCGCACCACCAGCACCCGGGGGAAGGGCTCGCCCAGGGTCACCGCGATGGAGGGATAACTCTTGTCGTCGCGCAGCCGGATGTTGAAGCGCGGCTGGTACTCCTTGATGAGGTTGTTCTCCAGGAGCAGCGCGCCGGGCTCGGAGGGGACCACGATGGTGTCCACATCGGCGATCAGCTTGACCAGGAGCCGGTGCTTGGGGCTGTGCTGGTAGTCGGCGGCGAAGTAGCTGCGAACCCGTTGCCGGAGGCTGTTCGCTTTCCCCACGTAGAGCACCTCGCCCGCGGCATCCTTCCAGAGATAGACGCCGGGCCGATCGGGCAGCGTGGCGAGCTTGCGTTCCAGGGTCTCCGGCAGCGCTCTAGGGGTCATGCGGTAATGACCGGGCGGGTACGGCGCTCGCTGTCACCGGCGCAAGGCGAAGCGCATCAATCCAATCGCGTCCGGGTGTCTGAACATGAGGCTCACGGACTGGTAAGCTACCAGGAACGCGCTCAGGCCGGCCACCGTCGTGGGCCAGGGCCGCTTGCTGAGCGCCGCCGCGACCAGGGCGCTCGCCCCGGTCGCCACCAGGCTGGCCCCGATGGTGATCCAGAGCGTGCGGGTCTCAGGCGCGGCCAGCAGCTGTCCCACCCGGCCCGACAGGCCGTGGTAGTGGAGCACGAAGCTGAGATACGCGCCCACGCACGACCCCAGCGCGATGCCGGCCGGTCCCAGCACCTGCATGAGCAGGAACCCCGAGCCTGCCGAGATCGCCACCGCGAAGGCGGCGATCTTGACTGGGGTTCTGGTGTCCGCCTGGGCGTAGTAGCCCGAGGCGAGGAGCTTGATGGAGGCTTGCGCCGGGATCCCGATGGCGTACGCCGCCAGCACGCCCGTTACCAGCAGGGTGTCGTCGGCGTCGAAGCGGCCGGTTTGGAACAAGGCGGCCACGATCGGCTTCGCCAGCACCGCCACCGCGCAGGCCGAGGGGACCACGAAGAACGCCAGGCGCCGCAAGCCATCGCTGAGACGCCGGCGTAGGACGTCCATGGCCTGGCCCGCCGCATCCCGGCTGAGATCGGGGAGTGCCGCCGCGGCGACGCTGACGCCAAAGAGCGACAGCGGCAGCGTGGCGATGAGCTGGGTGTATCCCAGGGCGGCCACGGCCCCGCCCCCCAGCAAGGAGGCGAGCTGGGTGTCGATGATGCTGGAGACTTGAGCCACTCCCGCCCCGAACACCACGGGAACCCAGGTGCGGATGGTCTGTCGCACGCCCGGGGTGTCCAGCTGCAAAGACCAGTAGACCCCCTTCAGCAGCTTGAGCGTGCCGGGGAGCTGCACCCCGATCTGCAGCAGGCTGCCGGCCAGCGCGCCCCACGCCAGCGCCACGATCAGCGGCGTTCCGGCCAGCCTGGCTCCCAGCCCGACCAGGGTCGCGATCTGGGCCACGTTCCACATGGCCGGAGCGGCATAGGAGAGGAAGAAGCGCCCGTGGGTGTTCAGCACGCCCAGGCACCAGGCGGATATCACCATCATGCCGGACATGGGGAACAGGATCTCGACCAGCAGGACGGTGAGGTCCCGCGTGTGGCCGCTGAATCCCGGCGCCACCAGGTCCGTGATGATGGGCGCCAGCACGATCCCCAGCAGCGCGGACGCGGCGGTGAGCAGGATGAGCAGCGAGACCACCACGCCGGCCAGACGGCGGCCCGCCTCCTCGCCCTCCCGCTGCAGCAGGGCGGCGTACACCGGGATGAAGGAGGCCGACAGCGTCCCTTCGCCCAGCAGGTTGCGGATCAGGTTGGGGATCTTGAGCGCGGCGCGAAACGCGTCGGCAGCGGGCCCGTTGGCAAAGTAGTACGCGAACAGGCGCTCGCGGACGAAGCCGAGCACCCGGGCCACGATGATGCCTGCGGCGACCCGACCGGCTAATCGCCCCGACGACTGGGGCATACGCTCAGGGCTTGGGGGGCGTGAGAGACTTGGGTGCCGGCCGTTGCTCCGGGTTTTCGAGGAGCTGCTGCAGGAATTGGGTCTCGTCCTTGAGCGTCTGCACTGAGCGGCCCAAGTCCTCGAGGTCGTCCTCCAGCTGGGTCACCCGGCCGGTGAGTTCCTTGAGGTCGCCACCGGAGCTCTGGTCGCTGTAACGCCGCTCCAGCATGTGGCGCATCGCCGGGGCGTCCAGCACGATCGCCAAGATGGGGATCAGCAACGCCACCAGCAGCACCAGGAATCCGATTACCCAAAACATACGAAGGTGATACTAGACCTGGGGAAAGAGGGATTCAAGGGCGGTCGCGTGCGCCCCGCAGGCCGCCAGCACGCCCTCCACGAAGGCGCCGCCGTAGCGCACGGTGTACGTGGTGACGTTGAACACGCGTTCCTGGGGAGTGCCCAGCGGGAACAGGTTGCGCCGCGCCTTGTCCACCTGCTGCAGCAGGATCTCGTTCTGCTTCTTGAGATGACCCACCAGTCGCCTTTCGATGTCGGCCAGCCCTCCCAGGGCGGCGTTCTTGGCCGACTCCACCGGTTTCCGCAATGTGGGATCCACGGCCGCGGCGGCCTCGGCGAGGCGCTGGTATTCGTTGGTGTGGGCGGCCCGCAGGGCGGCGATAGCCTCCCGGGCGGCCCCGGGAAGGCCTTCGGCCACCAGCGAGGCCTCCAGCTTCCCTTCCGGCTGATTCAGGTCGTCCGGGGCGATCCGGTACTTCTCCAGCAGCTTGCGCACCCGCGGCTCCATGACCCGGCCCGACCAGCGGGGGACGGCCGCCTGGGCCGGGATCCCCAGAGCGTGGTAGACCGGCGCTGCCTGCGGCAGGTACGCCAGCTCGCCCGGTCCGCCCACGTACGCGATGGTGGGCAGGATGGCGGCCTCGATGGCCGGGCGGGCCAGCACGTTGGGCGACAGGCGTTGGGCCTGCTCCGCGGCGAGGCGCTGGAGCTCCACCGCCGACCAGCGCTCGCCGGCGCGGCGACTCACGTAGGCGCCGCCGTCCAGCAGCAGGCGATCCCGTCCCAGCCGGCCTTCGATCATGACCATGGTGGCCCCATCGCCCACCGCCACCGGAGCCGGCCGCCCGGCGTCCTGCAGCTCCCCGGCCCGCTTCACCAGGGCGTCCTGCAGGGGGCCTGCCTGCTCCAGCACCCGGAGCAGCCACGGCGTCATGGCGCGCTTGGCGGCGGCGTGGGTGGGCTGGAGCACCACCAGCCCCACCGGGCCCAGCAGCTCGCTGAGGGCCTGGGCGAAGGCGCTGGCGAGGTCCGTCTCCGGGCGGTAGTGCCGCTCCAGCCACTCCAGGACCGCGGGACGGAACTCGGTGTCCGGCAGGATGCTGCGCAGGGCGTCGAACAGCCTGGTGATGTCGCTTCCCACCGGCTCCTGGTACAGCGGCGTGGAGGGCGCGGCGGCGTCCCGCTCCCGCAGCAGCAGCGGCTGCACCTCGTTGGAGGCGCTGAGCACGTGGGTCTGGTTCCCCTCGGAGAAATCGTGGTCGTCTCCGGCCACCCAGAACACCGGGACCACCGCCTGCCCCAGCCGGTGGGTCAGGACTCGGGCGAGGGCGACGGCCGTGAGGGCCTTGTGCACCGAATAGAGCGCCCCCGTGAACAGCCCGGGCTGCTGGCCGGTGGTGACGCACAGCGCGCCCTGGAACAGGCGGTCCAGGTTCTCCCGGGCGGCGCCCTGCGCCAGAAACGCGGCGCGCAGATCGGGGCTCAGGCGCATCGCGCGCGCCGCCTCCAGGCGTCCCGGGTCGGGAGGCAGGCCTCCGGCAAGCGGCGTGGTCTCGAACGCGAGGCCGGCGGTGGGTTCGGTCATCCGCCCTTGTGGTAGGGAGTGCCGCGCCGGATGGTACCGGCGCGGTAGAGCTGCTCCAGCAGCACCAGGCGGGCCAGCTCGTGCGGCAACGTCAGGGTCGAGAGGCTCAGGGATTCCTCACATCGCTGGTGCACGCGGCGATCCAGTCCATCCGCGCCGCCGATGACGAAGGCCACGTCCCGGGTGGCCGCCTGCCAGCCGGCGAGCCGCTGCGCCAGTTTCTCGCTGCTCTCGCTGCGACCGGTTCGGGTAAGGGCGACGCTCAGCGCGAGCGGCGGGATCGTCGCCAACAGACGATCCCCTTCCCGGCGCATGCGCTCCCCGGGCGGGAACTTGCCGGCGGGAGACCGCACCTCATGGACCTCCAGGCTCCACATCTTCCGGATGCGGCCCAAATACTCCTCGCACGCCGCCCGCAGCGCCGGGTCCGATACCCGGCCCACGGCCACCAGGTGCAGGGCCATCAGGCATAGAGACCGCGCAGCCGGTGCACCGCGGCCACCCGCTCGATCGCCAGCATGTACGCGCCGATCCGCATATTGACGCCGTGGCGCTGAGACACCGAGAGCACGTCCAGGAAGGAGCGCTTGATGATATTCTCCAGCCGCTCGTTCACCGTCGGCTCATCCCAGAAGTATGCCTGCCGGTCCTGCACCCATTCGAAGTAGCTGACGGTGACGCCGCCCGCGTTGGCCAGGATGTCGGGGATCACGAACACGCCACGCTCCTCCAGCGCCTTGTCGGCGCCGGGGGTGGTGGGGCCGTTGGCCCCCTCGCAAATCACTTTGGCCTTGATGTGCGGGGCGTTCTTCCGGGTGATGGCGTTCTCCACCGCGGCCGGCAGCAACACGCCCACGTCCAACGTGAGCAGCTCCTCCGGACGGAGGGCTTCGGCGCCGGGGAACCCCGAGAGGTAGCGGTGCTCGCTCACCCATTTGATCGCCTCCGCCACGTCGACGCCCTTCTCGTTGTGGACGGCGCCCGACACGTCGCTCACGGCGACTACCTTGAGGCCCTCCCGCTGCAGCAGCAGCGCCGCGATGGACCCCACGTTGCCGAATCCCTGCACCGCCACCTTGGTACCCTTGACCGGGAGACCCAGGTGCTTCAGCGCCTCGCGGGTGGCGATCATGCATCCCCGGCCGGTGGCCTCCCGCCGGCCCAGGGACCCACCCATCTCGACCGGCTTGCCAGTGACCACGGCCGTCACGGAGTGCCGCACGTGCATCGAGTAGGTGTCCATAATCCAGGCCATCACCCGCTCGTTGGTGTTGACGTCGGGAGCGGGAATGTCCGACTCCGGTCCCAGCATGCCCATCAGGGCCGCGGTATACCTGCGGGTGATGCGCTCCAGCTCGCCGATGGACAACGTGGTGGGATCGCAGACCACCCCACCCTTGGCGCCGCCGAAGGGGATGTTCACCACCGCGCACTTCCAGGTCATCCACGCCGCCAGCGCCTTCACTTCATCCAGCGTCACCTGCTTGTCGAAGCGAATGCCGCCCTTGGCCGGGCCACGGGAGCTGTTGTGGAGCACCCGGTAGCCGGTGAAAACGTCGATCTCTCCGTTGTCGCGCATGATGGGAACGGAGACGATCAACTGCTTCTCGGGCGCCCTTAGGACGCGGTACAATCCGGGGTCCAGGGCCAGCAGCTTGGCGGCGTGGTCGAACCGCGCCATCATGGCCTCGAAGGGGTTCTCCTCCGCGAGAGCCGGGCCTTTGTCGCGGCCAACGATCTCACTGGCCGTGCTGGGCTGTGGCGCGGTGGGCTGTGGCTCAGTGTCCAGTGTCTTGCTCATGGTCTCCCAGTTCCGGGGTCCGCCGGAGTGTATAAATGCCCGGGCGATAACCTCCTGTCAACAAATCACTTATCCGATCGGCGACGAGCTCGCCCTGATGCTCCCATTGCACGTCCAGATGTGCCACCAGGGTCTCCGGGGCGTCCGCCGGCCACAGGGCCCTGAGCTTGCCGGCGTCCTTGTGCGTCACCACAACGTAATCAACGTCCCCGGCGGCCGAGAGCAGGGCCTGCACATCGTGCTGGCGGAAGGGGTGGTGGTCCCGCCAGGCGGCCGACCGCACCTGGGCCCCTAGTTGCCGCAGCTGCTGCACGAAACTGACCGGGTCGGCGATGGCACACGCTGCCAACACCCGGCTGCCCGCCAGCCGCTGCGCCGCAACCGGCCGGTGGGTGAGCAGCTCGGTGAAGCGGCCGATGCTGAGGTGGGCCATGGCGACTCGCCGGGACGGGATCCCGGCGGACTCGAGCTGCTGGGCTACGCGGGCGGCCTGCCCCGCCGACGCGCGCTTCCGGGTGACCACGACCAGGTCGGCGCGTCGCGCGGCCCGCCATGCCTCTCGCCACGGGCCGGCCGGGAGCGTTTGCCGGGGCGTCCCGGCCGACTCGGCGCTTACCAGCAGCAGGTTCAGGTCGCGCCGCACGTCCAGGCGCTGAAAGGCGTCATCCAGCACCACGACGCGGGCCCCCTGCCCCACCGCGCGACGCGCGGCGGCCAGCCGATCGCGCCCCGCCACCACCACTGCCCCGGGCACGCGCTCGGCGTGCACCGCTTCCTCCTCGCCCCCGTATCCCCGCAGCACCACTCCCGGCACCACGCCGAGCCGGAGGCACTGCGCCGCGACCCAACTCGCGATGGGGGTCTTGCCCGCTCCCCCGACTGTGAGATTGCCCACGGCAATGCTGGGCACGGGGAGGAGGTGCGACCGGAGCAGGCCACGCCGGTAGGCGTGGGCCCGCAGCCGGGTGTAGGCGGCGTAGGCCGCCGCCGCCGGACCGAGCGAGGCCCGCGCCACGCGGGCGGCGGCGCCCTGAGCCGACCACAACCAGTGGACTGCCGCCTCGGCGCGCGTCAGTGGGCCGCGAGGCATGACACCTGATCGAGGCGTGCCTGGAGGCGCCGGGCGGCGAGATGCCGGTCGCCGCGATCGCGTGAGGTAAAGCGGAGCGGCGGGCCATACGTCACGCGGACCCGGGCCCAGGGAGCGGGTAGCAGGAATCCGTCCCAGCTGCGGAGGCGCCACGCGGGGCTGGCGGATACCGCGACCGGCATGATGGGCGCGCCGGTGCTCAACGCCGCCGCCACTGCGCCGAGCTTGGCGCGCTCCTTGGGGCCGCGCGGGCCGTCGGCCGCGATGGCGACCTGTGCCCCGCCCTGGAGCGAGCGGATCAGTCCCAGCAGGGCGGTGGCGCCTCCCCTGCTGGACGACCCCCGGAGGGTGCGGTACCCCAGGCGGGACGCCACCCTGGCGAACCGCTCGCCGTCTTGATGCCTGCTGATCAACAGCGTGGTCCCTTCGTCACGGTGCAGCCAGAGCAGCGGCAGGAAGTGGGCGTGCCACATGACCCAGATAGCCGGCTCCCCGGCCGGGTGAATGCCGGCCAGGTGTTCCCGGCCCACGATCTCGAAGCGCCATCCGGAGGCCAGGGCTCGCAGGGCGTGCTCCAGGACCGGTTCTTCCCATCCGGTCATTACGCCACCAGCTCCAACGCCATCGCGGCGGTCCGGTCCGCGGCCCCCGGCCCGCCCAGCTGCTCCCGCACTCGCCGGTAGGCCAGCTGCTGGTCCCGAACCGCGGTCCCGTCCCGGTCCAGCAGCGGCAGTACCGCAGCCAGAATCTCCGCGGGGCGGGCGTGCTGCTGGAGCAGCTCGGGAACCGCGCTCCCGCCCGTCAGCAGGTTGACCAGGGCCACCGAGCGCACCGTGGCCACCCGTCGGGCCAGGGCGTACGACATGGGGTCGGTGCGATACACCACGACGCTGGGCACCGCCAGCAGGCCGGCTTCCAGCGCCCCGGTTCCCGCCTTGCACACGGCAACGTCGGCGGCGGCCAGCGGCGCGGCTCCCGGCTCCCAGCAGAGGCGGATATCGTCCGCCTCCGGGTAGGCGCAACCGCTCACCGCGGGGACGACCACGGCGAGGTCGGGGCGAAGGCGGCGGAGCCGGCGTGCCGCGTCGCGGAGTGGCGGCCAGAGGCGTCGGACTTCCGAAGGGCGGCTGCCCGGCAGCAGGGCCAGGACGGGTCGTTGCGCCTCCAGGCCCAGCCGCTCCCGTGCCTCGGTGCGGCCCGGGTAGGAGCCGTCGAGGAGCGGGTGCCCGACGAACCTGGCCGGCACGCCCCGAGCGGCGAAGAACGACTCCTCGAAGGGCAGGATCACGGCCAACGAGCGCACCGAGCGGCGCAGCCGCTCCGTGCGCTCCGGAGCCCAGGCCCAGGCCTGCGGCGCGATGTAGTAGAGGGTGGGAACGCCGGCTGTGGCGGCGGCCTCCGCCACGCGGAGGTTGAAGCCCGGGTAGTCCACCAGGATCACGAGGTGGTAGCGGCTGGTGTTGAACGCCCGCCGCAGCCGGGCAAGCAACCTGACGTGGGTCCAGAGCCGGATCGCCGGCTCGGCGAAGCCCATCGCCTCCAGCGACTCGATCCGCTCCACCAGCTCGACTCCGGCCGCCGCCATGGCGGGCCCCCCCACGCCCTGGAGGATCGCGTCCGGCCGCCGGGCCTGGAGGGCCCGGGCCAGTCCCGCCGCGTGGCGGTCGCCGGAGCGCTCTCCCGCGCAGAGACAGACCCGCAGCGGGCCCCCCATCAGACCAGCACGCCGCGCTGCGAGGTGACCACGAAATCCACCAGCTGCATCACTTCCGGAATGTGGGCGCTTTCGACCCGCAGCTGCTCCACCGCCTGGCTCACGCCCAGGTACGAGTTGAAGAGCAGCCGGAAGGCGTGCTTCAAGGCGGCCCGGATCTCGGCGGGCACGCCGGCCCGCGTCAGACCGGTCGAGTTGATGCCGTACAGCTTCATGGGGTTCCCCGCCGCCCGGGCGAAGGGCGGGACGTCCTGCGGCACGCGCGAGCCTCCGCCCACGAACGCCAGGCGTCCGATCCGCACGAACTGGTGTACCGGCGTGAGCCCGCCCACCGAGGCTTGGCGCTCCACGTGGACGTGTCCCGCGAGCTGTACCGCGTTGGCCAGCACCACGTCGTCTTCGATCACGCAGTCGTGGGCCACGTGGACGTACGCCATGAGGTAACAGCGCTGCCCCACCACGGTCCGGCCGGTAGCGGCGGTCCCCCGGTGCAGCGTGGCGTACTCGCGAATGGTGGTGTCGTCGCCGACCTCGAGGCGGGTGACCTCGCCGCGGTACTTGAGATCCTGGGGATCGGCCCCCAGCACCGCGCCCACACCCACCGTGCAGCGGCTGCCGACGGTGGTGTCCCGCAGGATCACGACGTGAGGCCCGATCACGGTCTCCGGGCCGATGTCCACGCCGGGGCCCAGCACCGCAAACGGCCCCACGGAGGTGCCCGGCCCCAGCCGCGTGCCGGGATCAATGAGGGCCGTAGGGTGGATTTCGGCGGTCATCGGTCTATGACGCGCGCCATCATCTCCGCCTCGGCCACCAGCTGTCCCTCGACGTATCCCATGCCCTTCATCCGGCAGGTCTTGCCCCGGAACTGGATCATCTCCAGCTCGAATCGCAGCTGGTCCCCGGGGATCACGGGCCGCCGGAACTTCACGTTGTCGAGGGACATGAAGTAGACCAGCTTGGTCTCCGGATGCTCCACCAGCTCCATCAGGAGAATGCCGCCCACCTGCGCCATGGCCTCGACGATCAGCACGCCGGGCATCACCGGGTGACCGGGGAAATGCCCCTGGAAGAACGGCTCGTTGATGGTGACGTTCTTGATCCCCACGATGCGATCGCTGCCCTGAATCTCCACGATCCGGTCCACCAGCAGCATCGGGTACCGGTGGGGCAGGACGCCCATGATCTCCTCGACGCCCAACACCGCGGGCGCCGCGAGCGAGGTGACCCGCTGCAACGCGCGCACCAGGGCCACGTTGCCCCGGTGTGAGGGACGAAAGGCCACGATCTCGGCCCGGAGGCGGCCCCCCAACAACGCCAGGTCTCCCACCAGGTCCACCGTCTTGTGGCGCACGAACTCATCGGGCCAGCGGAGCTGGGTGCCCACGATGCCCGACTCGGACAACAGGACCCCGCTTCCTTCCACCGCTCCCTTCCCCAGACCCTTGGCCTTCACGGCCTCCATCTCGGCGGCGAAACCAAAGGTGCGCGCCGCGGCCAGATTCGCGCCGAAGCTCTCCGGCGTGATGTCGTAGCACCCGGATTGCCGTCCGATGAGGGGATGGGGCCACTCGATGGTGACGGTGAGCCGCAGGCCGTCCCGGGGAGCAACCATGTAGGTGGCGTCGCCCTCCTGGACCGTGAGCGGCGCCTGCACCTTGAGCGTGGCGGGCTCGCCTTCCAGCTGGGCCAATCCGGCACCCGCCAAAACCTGAAAGAACGGCTGCGCGCTTCCGTCGCCGTTGGGAGGCTCCGGTCCGTCCACGTCTATGAGCAGATCGTCCAGGCCGTGCCCCGCCACGGCCGCCAGCACGTGCTCCACCGTGCTCACCGAGGCCTCACCCGCGGCCAGGGCCGTGCAGCGCTCCACCCCGCTCACGTTGGCGGCGAGCGCGGGAATGCGGGGCTGTCCGGGCAGGTCGCTGCGGCGGACCACGATGCCCTCGCCCGGGGAGCCGGGCCGGAAGGTGACGGTCGTCTTCGCGCCGGTGTGAATCCCCGCGCCCTGCACTTCCACGGGCCGGGCGATGGATCGTCTAGCAGCCGTGCTCATCGTGCGCCGTCCGCTCCAGTCGTTCCACCAGGGGTGTGAGTCGCCGCAAGGCGGCGGTCTGACGCAACACCTCGCGATGCCGCCGGGCGGGATAGCCGGAGACCGTCTCTCCGGCCGGTACGTCTCCGATGACGCCCGCCTGCGCCGCGACCCGCGCGCCACGGTGCACCGTCAGGTGCCCGGCCAGCCCCGCCTGCCCCGCCAGCACCACGTCGTCCTCGAGGATGGTGCTGCCCGCCAGCCCGGCCTGGGCCATGATGATGCAGCGTGCCCCGATGCGCACGTTGTGCGCGATCTGCACCAGATTGTCCACCTTGGTCCCGGACCCGATCACCGTGTCGCCGATGCTGCCCCGGTCCACGGTCGTGTTGGCGCCGATCTCCACGTCGTCGCCGATGCGGCAGCGGCCCACGTGCGGCAGGCGCGCGGCCCCGTCGTTTCCGGGCACGAACCCGAATCCTTCGCCGCCCACCCGAGCGCCGGCATGAATCACCACCCGGTCGCCCACCACCGTGTCCCGGTAGAGCACCGCGTGCGGGCCGATCCGGCAGCCGGCGCCCAGGCGCACCTCGTCGCCGATGACCGCGTGGGCGCCGATCACGCAGTCCGGTCCCAACCGCGCCCCCGACCCGATCCCCGCGTGGGCCGCGATCGCCACCCGGCCTTCCCAGCGGGCCCCCCGGCCCAGGCGGGCCGTGGGATGCACCCCCCAGGCGGGCGCCGGGGCCGGATACAGCAGCTCCAGCACCAGCCGAAGGGCCTGCTGCGCGCCGGCCACCACGATGCGGGTGCCGGGCCCCACGGTCTCGCCCCGGAACTCAGGCGTCATCAGCACCGCTCCGGCGCCTGAGTCGCGCAACAGCGGCAGATACCGTGACGCCGTGAGAAACGCCAGATCGCCGGGACCGGCCCGGTCCAACGGGGCGACCCCGGCGAGCAGCACGTCGTCCCGCCCGATCAGCTCGCCGCTCACCAGACGAGCCACCTGGCCGGCGGTGAGCGCCACGGTTACTGCTGAGGCGCCTTGAGCCGCTGGATGACCAACGCCGTCATGTCCAGGGACTGATCGGCCGAGACGATTCCACCCCCCGGTGCCGCGATATCGAACACCAAGCCGACGTTTCGCTCCGCCCTGAGGCCATCGATGACGGCCTTGACCCGGTCTTCCAGCGGCTTCATCAGCTCCGTCTGACGCTGGTCGGCCCGCTGCCGCAGGTCGTTGGACCGTTGTTCGACCTGCTGCTGCTGGCGCCGCAGGTCGGCCTCCTTGGCCTGGCGCTGCGCCGAGGTCAGCCCGACGGAGCTCTGTTGATACGCCTGCACGGTGGAGTCGAATTGCTGGCGCATACGGAGCATCTCGTTTTGGAAGCCCTCGAGTTCCTTGTTGTAGGTGGATTCCGCGACCGCGTACCCCGGCATCTGCTGCAGGATGTTCTGGGAGTTCACGAACGCGACGCGAACGGGTGCCTGCTGTTGCGGTGCCGCCGCAAGTCCAACCAGGACCAGGACGGCCAGGGCCGGTAGAGCCCAACGTGCCATGTTTCGCTCCGGGTGCGTAGGAAAAAGAGTGTCGGGTGCCAGATCCCGAGGATTAGAAGAAGTTGCCCAGCTTGAAATGCAGCTTCCAGCCGGGCTTCGGATTGCCGAGGATATCGGTGCGATCGAAACCGTAGGCATAGTCCAGTCCCAGTGGGCCGAGCGGGGAAATGATGCTGGCGCCAATGCCCGCACCGCGGAACAGGCGGGTCGGGTTGAACTCCCCGGGAGTGGCCCACAGGTTGCCGGCATCGAAGAACACGTCGGTGTACAGCGCCTGGCTGATGCGGAGCCCCAGCTCGGTGGTGGACGCGAAATAGGCCCGTCCGAAGGCGTTGGCCCCCGCCGTGAAGGTGCGCGCGTTGGGGTCGAATCCCTGCGGCGTGATGGAGAACTCATCGTACCCGCGGAGTGGGACGCCGAACTGTGTACCTCCCAGGGTGAACAGCTGGCGGAAGTTCGGTCCCACGTCGCCCCACACGAAGCCGCTCTTGGCGGTGAGTCCCAGGACGACCTTCATCGGGCTGCTGGTGGGGCCGCCCGAGCCCAGTTGGGCCATGGTCGCATACCACCGGCCTTCCAGGGTCGCCCTCTCGAAGTTGCCGCTGCCGCCCAGGAAGCCGCCGGCGCGGGTCAACTGGAGCTGGTGCATGACGCCGCCCGTGGGGAACGGCAGCTCCACCCGGGTGTCGCGCACCAGGTTCAGTCCCACGGCCGACAGGATGCAATTCCGGCAGTAGAAGGCGGTGGACAGGGTGTTGGACTCGAGCTGGTTCTGCTCCAGCGTGTAGGAGGGGAAGATGCGCGTGTAGCGCGACCCCATGAGCGGGAAGCCCAGCTGCAGGGAACCCCCTCGCGTCCGGTAGGTGCCCAGGTCCGCGATGGTGTAGCGCAGCCGGGAGTTCTCCAGGGTGATGGTGGCGGAGGTGAGGCTGCCCCACAGCGAGGGATCGGTATAGCTCAGGTTCAGGTTGTTGATGTTCTGTCCGAACTGCCACTGCAGGGATAGCTTCTTGGCCCGCCCGAACAGATTCACCTCGTCCAGTCCGATGAATCCACCCACGCCGGTGCCCTGCCCCAGCGATGCCCCGAAGTTCACGTTCCCGGTGTGCTTCTCGCGCACCTCGAAGATGACGTTGACATCGCCCTGGTCGTTGGCCTGCTCGTAGGTGGGCGGCGGCAGCGGCTGCTCGAAGAATCCCAGGTTGGAGACGTTCTGGTAGGATGAGATCAGGGCCTGCTGTCGGAAGACGTCTCCCGGGATGACCAGGATGGCGCGCCGGATGACGTCTTCGTGGGTGGTGCTGTTCCCCTTGATCACCACCTTGTTGACGATGGCCGGAGTTCCTTCGCTGATCTGCCAGCGGAGGTCCATCACGGGGTTGTTATCGCTGCCCGCGCGGCGGGTGAGCACCGGACGCACGTCGGCGTAGATGTAGCCGTCGTTGTAATAGAGGTTGCGCACGTTCTGGGTGGCGTCATCCCAGGCCTTGCGGTCGAAGGTTGCCGGTCCGCCGCCGCCGCCCCCGCCCAGCCCCAGGAATCCCCCGCCCGTGGTGTCGGCGAAGGGGTAATAGGCCTGGATCTGCTCCGTGGGGAAATGGCGGTTGCCCACGATCTCGAAGTTGCCCACCCGGTACCGGGGCCCCTCGTCCACGTCCAGGATCAGGGAGGCCTTGCCCGTTCCCTCCGCCACGACCAGCGTGTCGCGCACCACCCGGAAATCCACGTAGCCGCGCTGGGCGTAAAAGTCGGGAAGCTGCTCGCGGACGTCACGGTCCAGCGCGTCTTCCTTGTACTCGCCCTTCTGGAACCAGAAGAAGCCCTCGGCGCCGGTTTTCATGTGGTCGGCGATCTCGCCGGCGGAAAACCGCTGGTTGCCGTTGATGATGATGCGGCTGATGGCGACGCGCCGGCCCTCGTCGATCTCGAACACGGTGCGCACGGTGCCGTCGGGCTGGTCCACCTTCCGCACGGCCACCGTCGCCAGGTAGTAGCCTTTCTTCTTGTACAGCGAGTCAATGCTGGCGCGGGCCCGCTCCACCGCCGCCGGATCGTAGGGACGCAAGGGGACCATCTTGATGCGGTCCCGTACCGCGCCTTCCGCCACCTTCTCGATGCCCCGCACGCTCCAGCCGGAGAGGAGAGGCTGCTCCAGCAGCTCGATTTGCAGCACCTCTTTATTCCCGACGGTGCCCTGCAGCACCCGGATATCCTCGTACTGGCCGCTGGCGTACAGGGCCTGCACGCCGCGCTGGATGTCGCGATAGGAGATCGGCTTGCCGATGGGGATGCTGGCGATGCTCAGGACCGTCTGGGTGGGCACCCGCGAGTTCCCCAGCACCGCGATGCTGTCGAGCACCGTGGTTTCCTCAGCACGCCCCTGGGCCCGTGCTTCCAGCGGGAAGACGCCCGACAGGGCGAGCAGCAGGAGCAGTCCGCGGGTCCGCAATTACGCTTTGGTGCCGGTCGGCGCCCGGAAGGCGAGCTTGTCGCCCTCGGGGCTGACGTCCACTTCGATCTCGTCGCCGGGCGAGAACTGACCCACCAGAATCTTGTCCGACAGCGGATCTTCGACGTACCGCTGGATGGCCCGCTTGAGCGGCCGGGCGCCGTAGTGCTCGTCGTACCCGTGTTGGACCAGGAACTCGGTCGCCGCGTCGGTGCGGCGCAGGGTGAGCCGCTCGTCGGCCAGCCTCGCTTCCACCTCGGCGAAGAGAATCCCCACGATCTGGGCGATGTGGCTCCGGTCCAGGGGGTGGAAGACGATGATGTCGTCCAGGCGGTTGAGGAACTCGGGGTTGAAGACCTTGTTGATCTCGTCCTTCACCTTCTCCGCCATGCGGTCGAAGGTGACCTTGCCGTCCGGCTGCTCGAAGCCCAGCGGCTTGGAACGGGTGATCTCGCGCGCCCCCACGTTGGAGGTCATGATCACGACGGTGTTCTTGAAATCGATCACCCGCCCGTAGTTGTCGGTGAGGCGGCCCTCATCCAGCACCTGCAGCAGGATGTTGAACACGTCCTGGTGGGCCTTCTCGATCTCGTCCAGCAGCACCACGGAGTACGGCTTCCGCCGGACCGCCTTGGTGAGCACCCCGGAGTCCTCGTATCCCACGTAGCCCGGCGGCGCGCCGATCAACCGGCTGACGCTGAACTTCTCCATGTACTCGGACATGTCCACCCGGATCAGGGCCTGTTCGTCGGCGAACAGGAAGCGGGCCAGCGCGCGCGCCAGCTCGGTCTTCCCCACGCCGGTGGGACCGCTGAACACGAAGCACCCGATGGGGCGGCGGGGGTCCTTGAGGCCGGCCCGGGAGCGCCGGATGGCGCGGGAGATGGCCTCGATGGCCTGCTCCTGCCCCACCACCGACTTGTGGATCTCCTCCTCCATCCGCAGCAGGCGCTGGGTTTCCGCTTCCTGCAGCCGGGTCACCGGGATGCCGGTCCACCGAGAGACGATGAAGGCGACGTCCTCCTCGGTGATGGTGGGCCGGTGCGTCTGGCGCTCCCGTTCCCATTCCTCCTGGCGCCGGCGGATGGAAGCCTGCAGTTCGCGCTCCTCGTCCCGCAGGGCGGCGGCCCGCTCGAAATTCTGGTCGCGCACCGCCGTCTCTTTCTCGCGGTTGATGCCTTCCAGCTGCTCCTTGAGCTGCGCCACATCGGGCGGCGGCGCCTGCGCCGCCAGGCGGGCGCGGGCCGAGGCCTCGTCAATGACGTCGATCGCCTTGTCGGGCAGGAAACGGTCCGTGATGTAGCGCTCCGAGAGCTTGGCCGCGCCGTCCAGCGTGGCGTCCGGGATCAGCACGTGATGGTGGTCCTCGTAGCGCTGGCGGAGACCCTTCAGGATCTCGATGGTCTCCTCCACCGTGGGCGGGTCCACGATCACGGTCTGGAAGCGCCGCTCCAGGGCGCCGTCCTTCTCGATGTACTTGCGATACTCGTTGAGGGTGGAGGCCCCCACGCACTGCAGCTCGCCCCGCGCCAGGGCCGGCTTCAGCATGTTGGAGGCGTCAATGGCGCCTTCCGCGGCGCCCGCCCCCACCAGGGTGTGCAGCTCGTCGATGAACAGCACCACGTTGCGGTGCTGCGCGATCTCGTTCATGACCGCCTTGAGCCGCTCTTCGAACTGACCCCGGTACTTGGTGCCGGCGATCACGGCCGCCATGTCCAGCGCCAGCACGCGGTGGCTGCGCAGCGCCTCCGGGCAGTTGCCCGACGCAATGAGCTGCGCCAGGCCTTCCACGATGGCCGTCTTGCCCACGCCGGCCTCGCCGATCAGCACCGGGTTGTTCTTCTTGCGGCGCGACAGCACCTCGATGACCCGCTCGATCTCCTTCTCCCGCCCGATGGTGGGATCCAGCTGGCCTTCCCCGGCCAGGGCCGTGAGGTCGCGGCAGAAGTGGTCCAGAGCCGGCGTCTTGGATTTCTTCTCCGAGCGCGGAGCCGGCTGGCCGGTCTGCCCCTTGGCGGCGGCCGGCATGTCGCTGCCCAGCAGCCGCAACGTCTCGGCCCGGGCCTGCTCCAGGTTCACGCCGGCGTCGGTCAGCACCTGCGCGGCGATGCCTTTTTCCTCCCGCAGCAGGCCCAGCAGCAGATGCTCCGTCCCCACGTATGAGTGGTTGAGCTCGCGCGCCTCGCTCATTGCCAGCTCCAGCACCTTCTTGGCGCGGGAGGTGTACGGCAGGTCGGGGCCCGCCGCCGCGGGCGCTTTCCCCTTCTTGACGGTTTCCTCGATCTTCTGCTGGATCTCTTCGAGATCCACGTTGAGATTCGTCAGCACGGCGGCCGCCACCCCTTCGCCCTCCCGGATCAGCCCCAGGAGGATGTGCTCCGTGCCCACGTACTCGTGGTGCAGCCGCGCGGCTTCCTCCCGCGCCATCTGCAGGACCTTGCGGACCCGATCGGTGAAGTTGTAGCCGTTCATCGTACCGCGCTGGTGGGGGTCATTGTGTCTGGGGCCGCGAGCGCCCCGCCTCTTCCTCGAGCATGCCGCGCACGAACGTAGCGCGCGCGATCGCCAGATCCGGATCGGCCAGCGTCCGGCCCGCCACGTGCGCCAGATGCGCCGGTTGAGCAAACACCATCAACTTGTTGAGCGTGTATACCCCGACGTCTTTGATCAAGTTCAGGCCGACGCCCAGGCGCACCCCGCTCAGCAGATTCATCGTTTCTTCAAACGAGAGGCTGCGCGCATAGCGGAGCAGCCCGTAGGCCCGCCAGACTTTGTCTTCGATCACGCTGGGCGCGTCGCGCAACAGCACCTTCCGCGCCTGCTCCTCGTACTCGATCACCTGGCGCACGATCTTGCCCAGGTGATCCAGCAGCTCCTCTTCCGACTTGCCCAGCGTGGTCTGATTGGACAACTGGAAGAAGTTGCCCACCACCTCGCTGCCTTCGCCGTACAGGCCCCGGAACGTGAGGCCCACCTGCGAAAGCCCCTGCAATACCTTCGCGATCTCTTTGGTGAGCACGAGGCCGGGCAGGTGGATCAACACCGACGCACGGAGCCCCGTCCCCGCGTTCGTCGGACACGCCGTAAGGTAACCAAACTCGGGGTGGAAGGCGAACGGCAGGCGCGCTCCCAACTCGGCGTCGAGCCGCTCCAGCGTCCCGTAGGCCCGTGACAGCGCGAACCCCGAATGCAGGCTCTGCAGGCGGAGGTGATCCTCTTCGTTCACCATGACGCCCACCTGCTCGCCCAGGACCAATGCGGCTCCCAACTGCACCTGGCCGCCCGGCTCGAGGCCCGCCAACTCCTTGGAGATCAGGTGGCGCTCGTACAGGAGCTGCCGGTCGATGCGATCCAGCCCCTCCAGCCGGAACACCACCGCGTCCGCCAGCGCCTTGGTCTGGCGGCCGGCGCTGGCGACCGCTTCGAAGATCCGCTCCCGGTCTTCGTCCCGCGCCCGGATGGTGAACGCCGTGCCCTGAAGGTTCCGGGCCAGCCGGACCCGGGTGGACAGCACGATGTGCCCATCCGGACCGCTGGCGTCGGCCCAGGAAATGCCGCCGTCGGGAAGCAGCGTCAGGTCAATGGCCATCCAGCACCCGAATCCGGTCGCGCAACTCGGCAGCCAGCTCGAAGTTTTCGGACTCCACCGCCCGGCGCAGCTGATCCCGCAGATCGCCCAGCCGGTCCGGGGCGGGCTCCTCCCGGGCGGCGGTGGGCGGGAGGTAGACCTCCCCCACGTGCTGGCTGGACCCGTGCAGCCGGCGCAGCAGGTCACGCAGGTGCGGCTCGAACGTGGCGTAGCAGTGCGGGCAGCCCAGGCGGCCCGTTTCCCGGAAGTCCTTGAGCGTGGCGCCGCAGAAGCCGCACGGGGTCTCGTCGGCCACCGTCGGAGGCTTGCCGGCGGCGCCCTTCCCCATGGAGGCCAGAAAGTCGGACAGGGGGAACTTGGCAACGGTGGCGCCGGTCTGCACCCCTTTTTCCGCGGCACAGACCTCACACAGATGCAGCGTGGTCACCGAGTTGTTGACGATCTGCGTCAGATGAATGGCGGCCGGCCGCTCCCCGCAATGATCGCACTGCATCAGGGCATGGCCTCCGCCGTGCGCACCGGCGATAGCCGTCCGTTGTCCAGCA
>Ga0153915_10001023_pt1 | contig 25806 bp, 29 predicted proteins | sample Opewatmetagenome_2_FD_107003 | JGI IMG/M metagenome (GOLD analysis project Ga0153915, IMG submission 107003) | Freshwater wetland microbial communities from Ohio, USA - Open water 3 Core 3 Depth 3 metaG | ecosystem: Environmental > Aquatic > Freshwater > Wetlands | place: USA: Ohio, Lake Erie...
ACTATCCGCAGCTATATCTCCACGGCACGCAAACAGGGACGTTCAATTTTACAAGACCTAAAGGCTGCTATTGCCGGAAATCCCTTCATTCCTGGTGTAACTGCATCAGGATAACATTTTAGCACGCTCTCCACACAACTTATATACAAGATGCGAATATGTGTCTGCCTGTACCTGAGCTGTTACTTTTTTTTAATAAAAATAAACAGGTTTAACAGCCTGCCTTATATGACGATTTAAATGGAGATTATCCAATATATAGGGTCATGTCAAGAAATAAATTCTATATATAGCGTCCGTGAATTTTAAAAAGAACGTTCCTTCCTGATTTTTTCATAGGCGTCCTGTATCTCCTGAAACCGCCCGGTGGCAAATTGCACAAATTCTTCGGGAAGGCCCTTTGAGATGACGGTGTCAGGATGAAAGTCCTTAACCAGCTTCTTGTAAGTGGCCTTTATTTCCTGATCTGAGTTACCGGGGGTGCAGTTAAGAATCTTGTAATATCTGTCAGTGTCCTTGAAATAGCCGGCCTTAATATTATTAAATTGCTGTTCACTTATGCGAAAGATATCCCTGATCCTGATTAGAGCCGCTTCTTCATTCTGATGCAATTTCCCGTCGGCAGCAGCCATCTTGAAAAGCAAGTCCATAAAGGACAGGAGTATGATGGGCCTGTTGCAGTTCATCCGGTAAAGCTGTTCCGCAAAATCGTCAATGGAATATTGTGAGTCCTTGGCCTCGTTAAATATCCTTTTGGCGAACTGCTTCTCCTGTTCAGGGATGCGAAGTGTCGACAGAAATCCCTCAACAACTGCTATCTCTTCACTGTTCACTACGCCATCCGCCTTTGCCAGTTTGCCCAGGATGGAAAACATGCTTATAAAATAAGCTGCCTGTGCCTGTTCAACAGGTATGAATGCCCGATCATATGTTTGATGATTGCCATCTTTATCGACCAGGTGATGCCCAAGGGCAGCCCCTGCTATAGCGCCCAAGGGCCCGCCAAAAAGCAGTCCCACAGTCCCGAATGTCAGCTTGCCGAACCAACCCATTATATTCTCCTTATAGTCGCAAGAAACCGGTCAGGGATCCAAATCCTTTTGAACCGATTCCTTGAACTTGATTTCATTCCAATTCTTTGGAGATGATCATAAGCTTTTTATCTTGACAAGAAAAGTATTTCAATCTATTTATCATAGTTTAAATCCATCTAAATACAGGAGTCTTGAATTTGGCAAATCATAAATCAGCCCTGAAAAGGGCCAGGCAGAGCGAAGTAACAAGATTGATAAATACTGGTTATAAGACCCGTGTTAAAAATGTGGTCAAGGAAGTCCGATCCGCAATAGCCGAAGGCTCTGGAGACCAGGCAAAAGAGACCCTCAAAAAGGCCGTTTCCGTCCTCCAGAAAACCGCATCCAAGGGCGCTATTCACAAAAAAAAGGCGTCCCGCAAGATCTCCCGTCTTGCATTGCAGATAAATCAGCTTTCATCCAAGTAACCACAGAGTGCAAGGATAAGACCCTCCAATACCGGACCGGGCCGCGAACCAAGCTTAAGGAGTCGATCGGCCCGGTAAAGGAGAGAAATTCCCTTTTCCAGTTCTTCTATAGACCAGTGCTTTGATTGCTTCATAAAATTTCCGGCTGAAAAAGGCATAAGCCCAAGCTTTGACGCCACATCCTCGGACTTTCCGCCATTCTCCATGATCGCCTTCGTTTTCCACAGCATCCCGATCTGTCTGTTCAGCATCCCTATAATCTGCAATGGGGCGCTTTTTTTATCCTCCTCTTCAAGAAACCTGTTCAGGACAGACAAGGCTTTCCCCTTATCTTTTACTGACAGGGCATCCATAAGTTCAAATATATTATAGGTGCGTCCGTGAATGGCCAATTCTCGGATCTCTTTCTCTCCGACCTCGGAGTTGCCGTATCTTATCTGCAACTTTATCAGTTCCGAATAGAGGTCCCTCAATCTGTCTCCGACCATGTTCTGGAGATAAACACATGCCTGACTGCCTATATTAAGGCCCAGTTCCTTGGCCATCCTCCTTATCCACGGCGCAATCTGATTGCTTTTTAACTCTTTGAAATCAACGGAAAGACCGGCGGATCTGAATTTCTTGTAAAAATTTCTCTTAAAGTCCGTTTTTGAAGATAAAAAAATAAGGCATGTGGATGATACAGGATTGTCAAGGTATGATAAAAACCTGTCGAGTTGATCGGCCTTGAATTCTTCTGTTCTTCGGACAATAATGAGGCGGTTTTTGGACATGAACGGGATTGTCTGCGCCTTGTTGACTATCTCCGAGGCAGATGTCTCACCGCCGTAACAGATTTCAAGGTTGAAATCTCTCGCAGACTCAGGGATGTATTCTTTCCTGATTCTTGAGATGACGCTCTCCATCATAAACTCATCCGGCCCGAAAAACAGGTACAAGGGCCCAAGCCCGCCCTTGTCAAGCAATCTCAGGATATCCTCAGGCTGCAGATCTCCGGCCATTAAAATCTTTCCATAGTATTGAGATAGATCCTTTTTGCCATAAGCCCGGCGATAGTTTTTATTGCCTGTTCTTTATTATAACGATTTTGAAGGGGATCATTGCTCACTGTAAAATTCGCCTCTTCCTCCATAGAATCATCATGCCAGATAATCTTGCCTGTGGCCATATCCTTCATAGTGATCTCCAGCTTGACAATTAATTTTCTGGTTCCATCCGTTTCGTAGGAGACCGTATTTCCTCCTGCCGATTGTCTCACAGTTTTATAGGTTAAGGGCTGGGTATCGATCTCGGATATCCTGCCTGAAAGCACCGCCCCTGCCTGTTCCCTGGATACTAAAGGGATCTTTGCCCGGCTTATGAACTCATTGCGGATCACCTCTGTGAACTCAGCCTCAAAACCCTTATCCGTTGATGTGCTTTCAAACAATGGTATCGCAAGGCTGTCAATGGCTATCCCCACCGGCTCGCCTTTCGCCCTGAAATTATATCCACAACCCGCGCAGGCCGCCAAAGGGATAATCAAAACCAATAGCATTAAAATTATTTTTGACCGTTCAACCATTTTTCACACAACCACATTGACAAGCTTCTGTTTAACAACAATGACCTTCTTTATCTCCTTGCCGTTCAGGAACTGCCCCAGCCGCTCATCTTCAAGGGCCGCCTTTTTAATCTCATCTTCCGTAAATGAGACAGGGACATCAAGCCTGCTCCTTACCTTGCCGTTTACCTGCAAAACTATTGTTATCTTTTCTACCTCCAGCGCCTCTTCCCGGTATGAAGGCCACGGGACATTGAGCAGCAGGTCTTCATGACCGAATATCCGGTACATCTCTTCCGTGATATGAGGAACAATGGGAGAAAGAAGGAGTATTGTTGCCTCCATTGCCTCCCTTATCACCGACCATGACAGCTCATCCTTTTCCACGGCGCTGTTTAGATATTTATATACGTCATTAACAAGTTCCATAATGGCGCTTATAGCCGTATTGAAGTGAAAGCGGTCTTCAATATCGATTGTCACCTTCTTTATGGTCTCATGGGTTTTTCTGTGAAGGTTCTTAAGATCTCCCTTAAGAAGATCTTCCGATCCTGAAAAGGTCTTTGCCTTTGATATCTCGTTAACATTATCGACAAGGAGCCTCCATACACGGTTAAGAAACCTGAAGGCGCCTTCAACACCCTGATCGTTCCATTCCAGATCCCTTTCAGGAGGAGACGCAAACAGACAAAAAATGCGAACCGTGTCGGCGCCATACCGGTCCACAAGGTCATTGGGATCGACCACGTTCTTTTTGGATTTGGACATCTTGACAATGCTGCCTGTGGTTATGGGGTCGCCGCAACGCGTACACTTCCCGTCTTCAACCTCCTGGGGGAACAGGTATCCGTGCGTCTTGCAGGTCTGCGTCTCCTTGCATACCATGCCCTGGGTAAGGAGATTCACAAAAGGTTCTTTGAAATCAAGGTAACCCAGGTCCTTAAGCACCCTCGTATAAAAACGTGAGTAAAGAAGATGGAGTATGGCATGCTCGATGCCTCCTATGTATTGATCCACCGGCATCCAGTAATCCACCTTCTTTTTATCGATAGGGCCCTCTTTAAAATCCGGACATGTATATCTGTTAAAATACCATGAAGACTCTACAAAGGTATCCATAGTATCAGTCTCACGTCTTGCCTTTCCATTGCATATGGGACATGCAGTCTCATAAAAGGATGATTCAAAAGGAAGCGGAGACCCTCCGCCGGTCCTCAGGTCCAGGTCAAGGGGAAGCCTCACAGGGAGGTCTTTTTCAGATGCAGGGACCGTCCCGCATTTATCGCAATATATTATGGGGATTGGGGCGCCCCAGTATCTTTGTCTTGAAATATTCCAGTCCCTTATCCTGAAATTGACTGTCTTATTCCCTATTCCTTTTAAACTCAGATACTCCGTAATACTTTCCTTTGACTCAAGGTTTCCCTTACCGTCAAAGATCCCTGAATTTACCAGGATGCCTTCCCCCTCATATGCCTCAGTCATCTCATCAACGGAAATCTCCCTGTCCGCGGGTTTTATAACCAGTATGAGAGGTATGTCGTACTTCTTGGCAAACTCGAAATCTCTCTGGTCATGGGTAGGCACCGACATGATTGCCCCTGTGCCGTAATCGAAGAGGACAAAGTTGGCGACATAGATAGGCATCTTTTCATTGGTTACAGGATTAAGACAGTATCTGCCGGTAAAGACGCCTTCCTTTGCGGTAAAATCGGATGTGCGTATAAAGCTGTCCACCTTCATGGTGCGCTCAATAAAACCAACGACCTCGTTCTCTTGAGGCAGTCCCTTTACCATATCCTTCAGCATGGGGTGTTCCGGGGCAAAGCACATGAAGGTAGCCCCGAAAAGCGTGTCCGGTCTTGTTGTATAGACGTCAATCACTTCATTGGATCCTGCAAGGGGAAACTTTATGATGGCCCCGTAACTCTTTCCTATCCAGTTCCGTTGCATGGTTATAACCCTATCGGGCCATCCCTTTAGTTCATCACATTTCTCAAGGATATCTTCAGCGTAATCGGTTATCTTGAAATACCAACTGTCCATCTCCTTCAGGATCACTTCCTCATCCGTATGCCTCCAGCAGCAACCGTTTTCGACCTGCTCCTTTGCAAGAACCGTCTGACAACTCTCGCACCAGTTCACGAAGGTCCTCTTTTTATAGGCAAGCCCCTTCTCATACATCTTAAGGAAGACAAGCTGTTCCCACCTGTAATATTCAGGGTCGCATGTAGCCAGCTCCCTGTCCCAGTCATAACTGAAGCCCATCCTCTTAAGTTGTGACTTCATATTATCGATGTTTGCATAGGTCCACTTGTGTGGATGGATATTATTGTCAATGGCTGCGTTCTCCGCCGGGAGACCAAAGGCGTCCCATCCCATGGGATGAAGCACGTTCTTGCCCTGCATCCTCTTATATCTCGCGACCACATCGCCTATGGTATAATTTCTGACATGTCCCATGTGGATCTTTCCGGAAGGATATGGGAACATCTCCAGCAGATAGTATTTCTCCTTGGCGGCATCCTCTGTTGTCCGGAATAGACCTTCTCTTTCCCAAAACTCCTGCCACTTTTTTTCAATTTCCTGCGGATTATACTTCACTTTTTACATAGCCTCCTCATAATCCTTTTTTATCTGCCTGTCCGAAATGATCGAGAATTCCAACCCTGGTCGCATGTTTTCTTTTATCCTATCTATGACCGGATCAAGGACAATTATGAAGTCCTTCTCCACTGAGAAAAAAATCTTCAATAGAAAATCAGGATCATCCTTATGATTATTATAAAATGTTTCAACCATATAGGCTGTCGCCATCTCAAGATAGAGTCCGTATTCATTATCACGGCCCTCAGCCGGCGGTATATTTATACCGAATTCGCTGATACCCATTCTATCAAGAACAGATGCTGTTTCCGAGATCTCTTTTATCAGGACTTCAATCCCGAATGTCCGATCCGGACCGACTCCGCGCATCAGTAATTTATCAGCCCTGATAGCATCCTGCGTCGCCAAAAGAAAGTTCTCGCCTCTCTCACCGGTCCACAATCCTGCACCGAGGATGCCACCCAGGGATCCTCCCAATTTATAGTTAAGAGTCGAAAGAACGCCGGTTAAAATATTAGGTTCCTTAAAAACAAGCAGGACAATAGCCTGACACCATAGATCTTCAATGTGACGATTTAAAAATCGTAAATCCAGTTTCATGATATTTTGCCGGATATTATTAGTTTTTTTCTTTAGGAATGCTGGGCGCCGTTGTTTTCTTGTCCTTGACAGAAAGGAAGATATTGTCAAGAATGCCGTTTATAAAGGCCCCTGATTCTTCGGCGCCATACTTTTTGCCGAGTTCAATAGCCTCATCTATCGCCACCTTTGGAGGTATTTCATCCATAAATAAAATCTCAAAGGCCCCCAGTCTCAAGATACTCCTGTCCACAACGGACATCCTTTCCAACCGCCAATTCTTTGAAGCTCTTCTGATTGCCTTATCCAGGTATTCGATATTCTCACGCACCCCATAAACCAGCTTTTTTGAAAAGGCCCTTATGGCTTTTGAAGGTTTGAAATTGTCACAAATAGCATCGAACAGCTCACCAGTGCTCCCCTTGGCAAACTCCATATAAAAAAGGATCTGTATGGCCAGTTCCCGGGCCTTTCTTCTATTTCCCATTAACTTGTATATCTCAAAGAACTATTGCTAAAAAAACTGATTATTTCATCTCGTTAAAGAGATTGACCATTTCCATGGCCGCCATGGCCGCATCCCAGCCTTTATTTCCCACCTTTGAACCGGCCCTTTCAATGGCCTGTTCGAGATTGTCCGTCGTTAAAACTCCAAAGGTGACAGGGATATTGCTTTCGAGAGACACAGCCGCTATGCCCTTTGACACCTCTGCGGCTACATAATCAAAATGCGGCGTTGCGCCCCTGATTACTGCGCCCAGGCAAATAACGGCATCATATTTACCGGCCTTTACGAGTTTTTTTGCAGTCATCGGTATCTCAAAGGCACCGGGCACCTTGAAGAGGAAGATCTGTTTTTCATCGGCGCCGTGTCTTTTTAATGCATCTATAGCGCCCTCAGCCAGTTTTGAACCGATAAAATCATTAAATCTGCTGACAATTATTGCGAAACTGAAACCCTCCGCCGATATCTTGCCTTCAAATATCATGGGCATATTCACGCTCCTTTTTTTAATATTTTAATCAATCTTCTTTATTCCCTAACTCCATCAAGTGCCCAAGTTTTCGGCACTTGGTTAGAAGATACTTCCTGTTCTCCGGTCTAGGTTCCGATTCGATAGGCACCCTCTCTGTTACGATCAAACCATAACCCTCCAACCCTTTTATCTTTTTTGGGTTATTAGTCATCAGTCTCATCTTGCTGACGCCCAGGGAGGCCAGTATTTGAGCGCCTACCCCATAGTCCCTTAGATCGGCATCAAATCCGAGCTCGTTATTTGCCTCGACCGTATCGCGTCCTTTATCCTGAAGGGCATATGCCTTCAATTTATTGGCTAGGCCGATACCCCTTCCCTCCTGCTGTAAATACAGTATAACGCCAAGTCCTTCCGACTGAACAATCTCCATGGCCTTTTCAAGCTGGGTCCCGCAGTCACACCTGTATGATCCGAAGACATCGCCTGTCAGACATTGTGAATGAACCCTGACAAGGATGTCCTTATCAGGATCAATATTTCCCTTGACGAGGGCCAGATGTTCGTAATCGTCTATGTCGTTCACAAAGGCTACTGCCTTGAATTCTCCGTATGGGGTGGGCAGTGAGGTCTCTGCCACTTTATGAACAAAGGTTTCATTCCTCATCCTATAGGCGATGATGTCGGCAATAGAGGCTATCTTCAAACCATGAACCTCGGCAAATTTGATCAAATCAGGCATACGCGCCATTGTGCCGTCGTCATTCATGATCTCACATATAACCCCGGCCGGTTTCAATCCTGCCAGACGGGACAGATCAACCGATCCCTCAGTCTGACCGGTCCTGAAAAGGACCCCTCCCCTCCTGGCCCTCAAAGGGAATACATGACCGGGCTGAACAAGGTCCTCCGGTTTCGCTGAATCCGCTACAGCGGTAGAGATCGTATGCGCCCTGTCGGCTGCCGATATCCCGGTGGTTACGCCTTCACGCGCCTCTATTGACACAGTGAAAGCTGTTTTGAAAGGGGAACGGTTATCCTGGACCATTAAAGGAAGTTTTAATCTTTCAACAATCTCAGGGGCCATAGAAAGACAGATAAGGCCTCGTCCGTATTTGGCCATAAAATTGATTGCCTCGGGTGTAACCTTTTCCGCCGCTATAGTAAGATCTCCCTCATTCTCTCTGTCTTCATCATCAACAAGGATTATCATCTTCCCCCGTTTAAGGTCTTCCAATACTTCTTCTATCTTTGCTAAGCTCATTATATTCTATCACCAAATCCGAAAGTCTCCAGCATCTTCATGTCAATACTGGAAGATGCCTTGTCTTTAGTTAAAAGTTTTTCTATATATTTTGCTATTATGTCCGTCTCGATATTCAGAAGATCGCCTGTCTTTTTTTTCAGCAAGGTGGTCTTCGTTGCGGTTTCAGGAATAATATTCACTTCAAAGGACCTGTCATCGCAACGATTTATGGTCAGGCTGATGCCGTCCAAGGCAATGGATCCCTTTTCAATAGTGTATCTCGCCAGGGACCTTTCAATGCCGACCCTAATAAGCCAGGATCTCTGGACCTGTTCCTTATGAAGAATCTTCCCGACCCCATCCACATGGCCCGACACAATATGGCCTCCAAGACGATCCTTCAGACTCAATGCCCTCTCAAGGTTCACCTCATCGCCGTGTCTTAAATAACCTGTTGTGCTTCTGGAGATTGTCTCAGCGGAGATATAGGCGCTGAAAAAATCATCCTGTATCCGGTTCACGGTAATGCATACGCCGTTTACAGAGATGCTGTCACCGATACGGCAGTCCGACATATCAAAGGTTGGCGCAATGGATAGATTCATATCCCTGCCTGCCAGGTCAACGCCCTTGACTTTTCCAATGCCTTCTATCAATCCGGTAAACATATATGCCCGCAATGCCTTCTGAATATTTAGGGTTCACAGTTCAGGGTTTAAAGTTAAAGGCAAAAAGCATAAAGCCTTTTTCATGCTTTCTTCTCTTTTCCCTTACGCCTTGAACCTTACGCCTTAAACCTTCTTTTCATATTCCGCATACCCGCTGATCAGGGTGTCGTCTCCGAATCTCCTTACCTCTATGTCCCTCATGCCAATGGATTCATCCATCTTTTTAGGACCCATTCCCCTTGCCATGGGAAAGCCGTCATCCCCGCCGAGGATCCTGGGGGCCTTGAAAAAATAAAATTTATCGATCAGCCTTTCGCGGATCATGGATCCCATAATCGTGGCCCCTCCTTCCACCAGCAGAGAAGCAATGGATATCCTTCCAAGGGCATCCATGAGGGCCGTTAAATCTATCCGGTCATCCTTTGTGGGACAGGGCATGGTTGAAACCCCGGCTTTATCAATATTTTTAAATAAGGCCGACGGCACGTTATCCCCTACAGCCACTATAGTCTTGGAATCGGAATCATGATTAAGGACCTTCGCATTATGCGGTATTCTCAAATGAGTATCAACAATAATCCGAACCGGGTCCTTGCACCTTCGATTCTTCAATCTCGCTGTCAAAGAAGGATCATCAGCGATAATTGTGCCGACGCCTACCATGACTCCGTCCACCCTGTCCCTTAAGCGATGGACAAAATCGCGTGATCTCTCGTTGGTTATCCATTTTGAATGACCCGTTGAAGTGGCGGACCACCCGTCAAGCGTGAGGGCTGATTTTGCAATTACAAAGGGCCTTCCGGTCGTAATAAATTTCAGATAACTTTCATTGAGCTTTCTGCACTCAGCTTCAAGGATCCCGGATTTAACCAGAATGCCTTTCTGTCTCAAAAATTCAGATCCTCCGCCGGCAACGGCAGGGTTAGGATCCGGCATGCCGACAACTACATTTTTTATGCCGCTTTTTATAATGGCCTCTGTGCAAGGCGGGGTCCTTCCATAATGATTGCAAGGCTCAAGGGTTACATACAGCATGTCATCCGTCCTTCCCTTTCCGTCAATCATGGACAGGGCCTCAACTTCCGCGTGATTTTGACCGGCCTTTTTATGATACCCGGAGGCTATAATACGTCCATCTCTTACAATAACTGCACCGACCGCCGGATTAGGCGACGTCCGCCCCAGGCCCTTTGCTGCAAGGCGGATCGCGTCTTTCATGAAGTTGATATCATTCTGGTTCAAATCGTTGTGCCCTGTTATTGATAGACGTTATTGATAGACCGATAACCGGTTAAAAGAATAATAAAAGGAGGTATAAACGTCAAGTGAGATGTATGATGAGGGATATTATGAAGCTGTCGGCAACTCCTATTTTTCCAGTTCCTTCCTGGATTTTAAAATATCTTCGAGTTCTGCCATAAATTCATTAATATCCTTGAACTGTCTGTAAACGGAAGCAAAACGAACATAGGCCACTTCATCCCAATCCTTGAGACTCTGAATGACCCTTTCTCCAATCTCTTTGCTGTCGATCTCCCTTTTACCCAGTTCCTGGAAATATATCTCCAGGGAATCAACGAACTCTTCGATCTTAGTAATACTGACAGGTCTCTTCTGACATGACTTTTTAATGCCTTCAATAATCTTATCACGGTTAAAAGGTTCACGCCTGCCGTCCGTTTTTACAACCATGGGAAGGATCTCATCCAACCTTTCGTATGTTGTAAATCGCCTTTCGCACTTAAGGCATTCCCTTCTTCTCCTGATGGTCCTGCCATCCTTGCTCAACCTTGAATCGATGACTTTATTATCAAGCGTACTACAGTAAGGACATTTCATAACGTCAACCTTTCAATTTCAAGACCGGCTTCATTGATCATCTGGTCGGATAAAGGGTCGTCATATCCATCTTCATAGTATATTTTAATAATACCTGCATTTATTATCATCTTGGTACATATCACACACGGCTTATTTGTACAATAGAGAATCGCATCCTTGATAGAGATGCCATGACAGGCGGCCTGAATGATAAGGTTTTGCTCAGCGTGAAGCCCCCGGCAGAGTTCATGACGCTCTCCTGATGGGACCGAGGAATTCGCCCTCAGACATCCCACCTCTTCACAATGCCTCAGACCGGATGGCGCCCCGTTATACCCGGATGCGAGTATCCTTTTATCCTTGATCAATATGGCCCCGACATGTCGCCTGAGACATGTGGATCTTGTGGCGACCAGTTTGGTTATAGCCATAAAATATTCAGGCCAGGAAGGTCTTAACAATTAATTCCTCTTAATCAATTAATTTTGAAATCAATAAAATCATAAATGGGGAATCTCTGACATAACTCCTTTACTGTATCTCTTGTATTTTTTAATATATTATCATCGGACGGTCTTTCCAATACCCTGTTTATGAGACCGGCTATCAACTTCATCTCATCTTCCTTCATGCCCCTTGTTGAAAGTGCCGGGGTCCCTATCCTTAAACCGCTTGTAATCTGAGCGCTTTTCTTTTCAAAAGGGATAGTGTTTTTATTAGCATAAATACCGGCCCTGCCCAGGGCGGTTTCCGCTTCAAGCCCTGTAATGCCTTTTGAAGTGAGGTCTATGAGGATTAAATGATTATCAGTTCCCCCTGACACAAGATCATAGCCGAAATCCATCATCTCATCAGCCAGGGTCCTGGCGTTGATAATAACCTGTTTCTGATATTCCTTGAAATCAGGTCTGAGCGCCTCATGAAAACATACGGCCTTCGCGGCAATAATATGCATTAAAGGACCTCCCTGTATACCGGGGAATATCCCCTTATCAAGGACCTTGCCATGTTCCTTTGCAGATAATATGATTCCTCCCCTCGGACCCCTGAGGGTCTTATGGGTTGTCGAGGTAATCAAGTCAGCCTTGCCGACAGGAGAAGGATGCAACCCTACGGCAACCAGACCTGCGATATGTGCGATATCAGCCATCAGATATGCCCCCACTTCACCGGCAATATCCCTGAATCCGTCAAAATCAATTTTCCTGGGGTAGGCGCTTGCCCCTACGATAATCATCTTAGGCATGTGTTTTTTAGCCATGTCGCGCACCTGGTCAAGATCAATGGTCTGCGTTGATGGATTTAAACCATAGGATACGGATTTGAAAAGCTTGCCGGAAAAACTGGCCTTGCTTCCATGAGTAAGGTGACCGCCATGGGTAAGGTCCATGCCTAGTATTACATCTCCCGGCTTAAGGAATGATAGGTAAACCGCCATATTGGCCTGAGAACCGGAATGTGGCTGCACATTGACATAATCAACATTAAACAGCTTTTTTGCCCTTTTAACCGCGAGGTCTTCCACCATGTCCACAAACTCACACCCGCCGTAGTATCTCTTGGATGGGTATCCTTCTGCGTACTTGTTCGTCATTATATTTGCCTGCGCTTCAAGTACTGCTCGTGACGCATAGTTCTCCGAGGCAATCATTACAAGGCAATTTCTCTCTCGTTCTATCTCTTTCTGAACGGCTTCAGCCACCTCAGGATCAACTGTGGTTAATGCCTTTTCTTCCCGCAAGATAATCTCCTTAACAATCAATCAGATTAATTCGTTTTCTGTGTCTGCCATCCTCAAATTCGGTATTGAGGAATATCTCCACCATCTCCAGGGCAATCCCTGTCCCGATTACCCTCCCGCCCATAACCAGGATATTGGCATCGTTATGCTGCCTGCTCAGCCTTGCAGTGTACAGATCATGACATAAGGCTGCCCTGATTCCTTTAAAACGGTTTGCGGTTATGGACATGCCTATGCCTGTCCCGCAGATTAAAATGCCTTTTTCATAATCTCCCTTTAAAACAGCAAGGGCCACTTTTTTTGCAATCTCAGGATAATCGGATGATTGCCTGTCATAAATCCCCTGGTCAAAGACCCTGTATCCGGTGTTTTTTGAAAGAAATATCCTGCATTCCTCTTTCATATCAAACCCGCCATGATCCGAGCCTATGATTATATCCCTGACATGTCCATTATTGACAACGATTGGATTCATCTAAATTAAACAACCTCTTTAAATATGAAGGAAATGACCCGTCGGGCTGAGGGTTTATAACTCAAATGCCTTGAAAAGCAACGAAGCGTTTGTTCCGCCGAACCCAAATGAATTGGACATTGCAACCCTGACTTCTGCCTTCCTTGACTTATTCGGAACATAATCCAGATCACAGTCAGGGTCAGGCGTCTCGTAATTAATAGTAGGCGGGATAATGCCATGCTTTATTGTTAACAGAGAATATATGGCCTCAATGCCGCCTGTTCCGCCTAGAAGATGACCGGTCATGGATTTTGTTGAACTGACGGCCACTTTATGGGCATGCTCTCCAAAAAGCGCTTTTATCGCCAATGTCTCCGAGAGGTCATTCAGCTTTGTGGAGGTGCCGTGGGCGTTGATATAATCCACATCTTCGGGTTTCAGGCCTGCATTCCTTATGGCCATGGACATGCAATTTATAGCGCCATCTCCGTCGGGCGCGGGCGCTGATATGTGATAGGCGTCCCCCGACAGTCCATAACCGCCAATCTCTCCATAGATATGCGCGCCCCTTTCAAGGGCCTGGGTCATCTCTTCAAGGATCAATATCCCTGAACCCTCTCCCATTACAAACCCGTCTCTGTCCATCTCAAATGGACGGGATGCCTTTTCAGGTTCATTGTTCCTGGTTGAAAGCGCCCTCATGGAGCAGAATCCTCCCACTGCAAGCGGCGTGATAACAGCCTCGGCTCCGCCTGTAATCATTGCATCGGCATATCCCTCCTGGATTATGCGAAATGCCTCTCCAATGGCATGGGTGCTGGCCGCACAGGCCGTCTCAATGGAGAGATTCGGCCCTTTGGCGCCGAATTCAATAGCAATCTGACCAGGCAGCATATTCGCGATGATGCCTGGGATAAAAAATGGACTGATACGCCCTGGTCCCTTTTCCATCATCAATTTATGAAAGTGTTCGATCATTGCGAGACCGCCCAGTCCTGACCCCGTGATACATCCCACCCTGTTGGAATTGCCCGAATCTATTTTAAGACATGCGTCTTCCATGGCCATCCTGGCAGATGCCACGCCATAATGGATAAAGATATCAAATCTCCTTATCTCCTGTTTATCCAAGAAATCTTCGGACTTGAAATCCTTTACCTCGCCCGCAATTTGGCAAGGGAATGCAGATGCGTCAAACTTGGTTATAGGACCCAGACCCGACTTTCCGGCACAAACAGCCTCCCAGTTTTTTTCCACTCCGGTACCCAGAGGAGTCACCATCCCGAGTCCGGTGACTACGACCCTCCTCTTCATATCACACTACTCCTTTTTAGACCTGTAATCTGAACAATATCTTGAGCTATTAGTGATCAACCTGAAACATTTGTTTTTCAATACATGCCGTCGGCAATCATCTCTTTTATTAGAAACGTCAAGAGAATTTAATTGATTACCGAAGGCTGTATCAGAAAACAATGTCCGAGTGGATTATTTTAAGCCTTTAATGCCTTTGTAATATAATCTACGGCATCCTGTACTGTTGCAATTTTCTCAGCATCTTCATCAGGTATTGAAACATTAAATTCCTCTTCCATGGCCATAATCAGCTCAACCTGATCAAGGGAATCGGCGCCGAGGTCATCAACAAAAGACGCGGTAAGTACAATATCATCCTCTGGAACATCCAGCTGTTCACAGATAATCTTCTTAACCTTTTCTAAAATTTCCGACATAAATAAACTCCTCCTTTAGTATGCAATTATTTAATAATAGATTTATTTACTACATGAACATTCCGCCGTTCACATGTATAACCTGCCCGGTAATATACCGCGCCGCGTTAGAACACAACCAATACACGGTCCCAGCAACATCCTCAGTACTACCTAATCTGCCGAGAGGGATCTGATTCATAAATGCCTGTTTAACATCTTCAGGAAGTGCGGCTGTCATTTCAGTCTCAATATAACCTGGCGCAACGGCATTAACAGTAATATTCCTTGACGCTATTTCTCTGGCAATGGACTTTGTGAATCCCATAATGCCTGCCTTGGACGCGGAATAGTTGACTTGGCTTGCATTGCCGATCTGTCCTACTACTGAGGCAATATTGACTATCGCGCCCTCTCTTTGTTTGATCATTGATCTTATAACGGCCTGTGTGCAGTTAAACACACTCTTCAAATTGACATTAAGCACAATATCCCAGTCCTTTTCAGACATCCTCAACAACAAGTTGTCCCTGGTAATACCGGCATTATTGACAAGTACATCCACCTTTCCGAATCTTGATATCAAGTCTTTAAAAAGCCCTCCAACATCCTCCCTGGAAGACACGTCAACCTTATGGCTTTCCGCGGTCACACCCATCTCTTGAAGAATTTTAACGGTCTCGCTTGAGGCCGATTCATCGGGGTCGTAATGAACAATAATTATATTTGCCTTTTCCTTGGCAAATTGGAGGGCAACGGCCCGTCCTATTCCTCTGGACCCCCCCGTAATAACAACTACTCGTCCTAAATAATCCATATCTCCCTCGACTTGGTCCATGTCAATTTTAACGGCATAGGCCTTTTTATCTTTTTAATCACGCATGGAACTGAGCCATCTGCATGGATAATCGCTCCTGAACACGGTTCTCAACAAAATCAACAGCCATTAGAACTGCGTTTTTAATAGCCCTGGCTGAAGATCTCCCATGACAAACGATGCTTACACCTTTTATTCCAAGGATCGGAGCTCCACCCAATTCTGCGTAATCCAAGTTCTTTTCAAATTTTGTTAAAAAACTTCTGCCTATAAGCGTCACTAACTTACCGGAAATTGATTTTTTTAATTCCCTTTTCAACTTGAGACTGATGCTTTCCGCCAACCCTTCAGACATTTTCAACACAATATTGCCGATGAAGCCATCACAAATAACTATCTGAGCGTTGCCTGACAAGATATCACCGCCTTCGACATTGCCGATAAAATTGATGCTGCTTTCCTGCAAGAGATTGTATGCCGACCTAATCTGTTCGTTGCCCTTGCCCGCTTCTCGTCCGATGTTAAGGAGACCTACTCTGGGGGTCTGAATCCCCAGACAGGATGAGGCAAAGGCGTCAGCCATTATGCCGAACTGTAACAGATGAACAGGCCTGCAATCTACATTGCCGCCAACATCTATAAGAATGACAATGCCTTTTTCTCCGGGGATAATACAGGCGATGGCCGGCCTTTCAACACCTTCAATCTTCCCCAGATTGAGAATGCCGGCAGCCATCGTTGCCCCTGAATTGCCGGCGCTCACAACAGCATCAACCTCTCCTCTTTTCAGGAGATCAAAGGCCGTCATTATAGAGGAATCCCTTTTATTGCGTAAGGCCCTCAATGGTGGTTCGTCCATCAACACTGCCTCATCGCAGTGATGAATCCCGATTTTGCCGGAGCCCTTGCAGCCATTCAATGCGATAGATATAGCTTTCGAGTTTCCGACAAGGACGATATCGATTCCTGTCTCTATGGAAGCCTGAAGAGCGCCCTGAACTACCACTCCGGGAGCATTATCTCCTCCCATGGCATCCACGGCAATAAACATATCAAGCCTCTTCTTTTTTAATTAATGTTTTCCCCCTGTATGTGCCGCAACTAGGACATACATGATGGCTTAACACCGGTTCATGACACTGAGGACAATTAGATACGTTAGGCATTTTGACATGGTCATGGGCGCGCCTTGTACCCTTTTTTGCTTTTGATGTTCTTTTCTTTGGTACTGCCATATATAACCTCTACTGTTCTTTTTAAAATTAATCCATATTAAAACACACTCGCCTCTGAAATTCAGGGCAGTTATTTTCTACATTGACAGTTTTGTATATTCAGATCCACTCCACATAAAGGGCACAGGCCCAAACATTCTTCTTTACAAAGGGATTTTATCGGCAATGAAAGATATAATTGTTCCTTAAAGATATCATCCAGATTTAGCTCCTCGCCATTAATAAACCCCATATCCATATCTTCTTCCAGCAATTCTATTTCCGCTTGATTCACATGCCGTGATAGTTGGGCGAAAAAAAGCTTAAAACCCGTTTTTATTTCATTGTCATAGGCATTCAGACATCTGTCACACTTGATTTTGACAGAGCCTGCCATATCCCCTTCCAACACATATTTATCGCCGGCCTTATATATATCAACCCTAGCTATTATTGGGGCGCTAATGCCCATAATCTGATCATCCTGCCCATCCGGGTGCCACCAACCTCTTTCAAGACATAATTCAAAGTGCTTGGGACCATCCTGAGGAATTGTTCTCAGATCAATAATCATCTATTCGGTATCCATGTTTAAAGACGCAAAAAACATCCGGATCCTATAAAGTCGGACTAGGAAAATCTTCACTAAAAAAGGTCTATCGACCTGTGAAAATACTTAATTCCGGATTGCCAAAGAAAGATAAATTTCGGAGTATATATTACATTGATGGTTTGTCAAGAAAATTAAATTTCAAATATATTCAATCGGTTATTAAAAAATTTAAAGAGGAAGCCCCACCGCGAGCGGATGGAGTATTAAAAAAAAATCAAAAAGTGATATGACTATTGAGCAGGTTTCTTTAGCGTGATTATTAAGACCGGCAGGTCCAAATTCCCGATACAATATAAGGGCTTTCCACTGGATGCCCTTATATTTGGAGGAATAGGATGCTATTCTTTCAAGAGAATCTTCTATGGCTCTATGGTATTAAAGAGGGAGTCCTTAATGATTTTTTCGGCAATCTTTGTAGAATCAACATTATATGAATCATTACTGATTTTCATTTTGAGACTCTCAATTTTCTCAGACCTATCTTTAGGTGCTTCTTCCATCTTTTCTGCCGCGTTGCTATACTCCACAGAGGTATTTGACAATTCAACCCTTTCACCAGATTGAACAACTGTTGATGTTGCCGGGGTGGTATTATTTTCTTCCTCTTTTTGTTTATTTGCAGCAGTCTCCAAGTTTCCTATCTTGCTCATATTGTGTGACAACTCATTGATCTTCATAATTTTACCCTTTTCCTATATATTATCATTATGATAATCATTTTTGGTAATTTGTGAAACAATCTTATCAGATATCCTGCTTAATACTTCCTTCTTTCTAGCTTCATCGGAAATAATAATAGAATCAGGTGGTTGTTTTTTTCCATCACCATTTTCCTGGAAGAGCATGGTCCTTTTTTTCAGATCATTGCCATACACCCTCAGGACATTCCGTATTTGATAAGTACTAATCAATTCAATTCGCCTCCACTTTTATTATCGGCAAATGGTAAATAGTACTTTAATATTTTTTTTAAGAATTAATAAATAAAATTGCGTTCAGTTTATTGACCTGTTAGGTCTTTCAATACCCTGTTTCTTAATCTTTTCAACCAATGTAGTGCGATTCATATTCAAAAGCTTTGCCGCGCGGTTTTTCACCCAATCAGCCTTTTCAAGGGCGCGAATAATAAGAAGACGCTCATATTCATTGATAGCATTATTAAGGGAAAATCCGTCTTCCGGAATAACAGGTTCTACAATATCTTCATCCTGATGCTTTTGAATTATCTTATCGGGCAAATCCTGTAGTGTAAGTTCATCTCCTTCGGCTAATATTATCATACGCTCGATAATATTTTCCAGTTCTCTTACATTTCCAGGCCAATCATAATCAATAAATGCATTGACTATATCTTTAGATATCACCTTAATCTTCTTCTTCCTTGATTTTGAAATATTTTCCATAAAATGATGTATCAAAAGGGGGATATCACTGCGCCTCTCCCTTAGGGGTGGAATTAGTATGGGTATTACCTTAAGTCGATAATATAGATCCTCTCGAAAAACACCGTCCTGAACCAGTTTATCCAGATTTCTATTTGTAGCGGCAATCACCCTGATATCACACTTGATTGTCTTTGTTCCTCCCACTCTCTCGAATTCCTGTTCCTGAAGGATGCGTAAAAGTTTAACCTGGAGACGAGGGCTCATCTCCCCGATTTCGTCAAGGAAAATTGACCCACCGTTTGCCAGCTCAAATCTCCCTATTCGAGTCCTGATCGCGTTTGTAAAGGCACCCTTCTCATGACCAAAAAGCTCGCTTTCCAGCAATTCCTCGGGGATAGCGCCGCAGTTAACCGGGATAAGGGGTTTGTCTCGCCTCGAACTGTTATAATGTATAGCCTTGGCTACCAACTCCTTGCCCGTGCCTGATTCTCCGAGTATAAGGATAGTGCTGTCGGAATCGGCAACTTTTTCTATCACCCTGAAGACTTTATTCATTTGAGGGCTGTCGCCTATAAAATTTTCAAACCTGTACTTTTTTTTCAATTGATTTTTTAACGCTATATTTTCTCTCTTAATATCTCTGAACTCCAATGCCCGCTTAATAACCATAAGGACTTCTTCCATCTTAACCGGTTTGGCCAGATAATCGAAGGCCCCTGACTTCATAGCCTCAACAGCATTTCTGATCGTGGCATATCCTGTCAGAATAATCCCTATGGTTCCCTGTGAGTGTTCGACAATATATTTCAATACAGACATGCCGTCGACCTTAGGCATATTGAGGTCAATAAGAGCTATATCATAAAAATCTTTATCGATTAAATCGATTGCGATTTCTCCGTTCTGGGCCGTATCAACATCAAAATCTTCATGACGAAGGACATCTGAAAAATATTCTCTTATCTTTGCTTCATCGTCAGCTACCAAGACTTTTGCTTTGGGCATCTTACTCCTCCATATTCTATCGATTAATTAGGGGGGTATTGAAAAAAATATTCGCCAATATTTTGGCAATAACTAGTATGATGTCATTGTTTTAACATTTTTTTTATTAAGATCAACCTTTTTTTAACAAAATTTTGACATAAGCCCTTAGTGTATATTTGGCTAAATTGATTAATAACTCAACGAATGTCATAGATCCGTTCATTGCCTATGGCTTTTTCCTTGACACCTTGCCAAATCACAAACTATCTTTAATAAGTTTCAAGACACTGTTATCTCTTTTTACCTGCGTCTTTCGCGCCAAAGACGTCCAATGAGAAAGGACCGGATTTTAATATGGACAAATATTCAGAAACTGATAAAAAAGAATCTTTACATATAGTTGTGAAAAACCGCTCCGATCTTTTTCGCGCTTCTGAGATACTTGCAAGAGAGAAGGTTATAGGTGTCGATCTGGAGTCCGATTCCATGTTTCATTACAAGGAAAAGGTCTGTCTTATTCAGATATCTGTCCCTGATCAGAATATATTAATCGATACCTTATCCATAAGAGACCTCAAACCCCTTTTACCTGTATTTTCCGACCCTGATATCCGAAAGGTGTTTCATGGCGCCGATTATGACATAAGGTCGCTGTTCCGTGATTTTAACATCGAGATAAATTCTCTCTTCGATACGCAGATTGCGGCAAGACTCCTTGGAATTGCCCAGACAAGTCTCTCCTATTCCCTGGAAAGCAGGTTCGGCATCAGTATGGAAAAAAAATATCAGAAAAGCGATTGGTCCAAAAGACCTCTTTCCAGGGAAATGCTCCAATACGCTGTTAAGGACACATATTATCTCATCCATCTTGCCCGTATGCTCGAAAAAGAATTAAGGGAAAAAGAACGCTTTTCATGGTTTGAAGAAGAGTGCGAATTGTTAAGCAAAGTGCGTCCTGCACTACCCAAGGACGAGCCGTTGTTTTTCAGATTTAAGGGTGCGGCAAAATTGGATCATCGAAGTCTGGCGGTACTCGATGAGATATTGAAATGGAGGGAGGACTTAGCCTTAAGGAGAGATATTCCGCCTTTTAAGATCATAGGCAATCCCCAAATCATGGAGATAGTAAACACAAAACCGATTGAAATTGGAGGGCTTGACGGATTGAGTCCTAAACAGGTCAGCATTCTTGGAAGTTCAATATTGAAGAAAATACAGATTGCTATGGAGATTCCTGAAAATAAGCTCCCTGTATTCCCAAAGGAAAAAAGACAGAAACTGAGTGTCATGGTCTTGAGAAAAATCAATGCCCTGAAGGAATGGAGAGAAAGACACGGGAAAAAAATTGGACTTGATCCTTCAATCATCTGTCCTAATTCTTTGATACAGGCCATAGCCCTGATGAATCCATGCTCTCCTGAGCAGCTTAAGGGATTGAGCGAAATAAAAAAATGGCAGATAAATCTTTTCGGCGAGGAGATCTGCGCACTGCTCACCTCGATATCCCATGCGGAAAAGGAAGGTTAATTTAAAAACAACCCATTTGATGCAGGTAATGATAGGTGACAATGCCGACCGCAGTGGACAGATTCAGGCTGCGCACACCTCCCCAGATAGGGACTTTATAGCACGGAAAATCTTTCCGGATCCTGTGAGGAAGCCCTATGCTCTCTTTGCCGAAGAGGAGGTAATCTCCTCGTTTGACCGATGCCTTTGTGTAATCGAGGTCAGCGTGGCTGCTGAAGGAAATGAGCCTTGACCCGACGGCTTCTTCATAATTTAAAAAAATCTCAAAACTCTCGTGTTGTCTTACATCGATTTCATGCCAGTAATCCAGGCCCGCCCTTCTAAGATGTCTGTCATCCAATTTGAAACCCAAGGGATGAATCAGGTGAAGCCTGATCTCAGCAGCCCCGCATAATCTGGCGATGTTTCCTGTGTTGGCCGGAATCTCAGGCTGATAGAGCGCCACATTCAGGGCGGCATCGCTGATTATCCTATGCTTTATGCCGTTAATGTCTCTCATATGTTAAATACAAATAAATCCCGGTATATCAAATTTCTCTCATAGGAACCGGCTGATCCTGACAGCTTATTAATATCTCGGCATTATTCAACCCGCATTCCGTAAGGATATCTCTTGCGCGGCAAAAGGCCTTTTCAGGAAGGTTATTTTTTTCACTGATGTGCGCCAGGACGACATGTCTAAGATCCTTGTGTGATATAACCTTAAGCAATTCTCCCGCGTCCCGGTTTGAAAGGTGACCTTCAGGTCCCTTGATCCTTCTTTTAAGATGAAGAGGATAAGGCCCTTCATCGAGCATCAACTCATCATGATTGAACTCTATTATTAAGGCCCTACAGCCCTTGAGCCGGTCTTCAAGCAATCTCGTGCTCCTGCCTACATCTGTAATCATACCCAGCCTTGATCCGTTTGAAGAGACGACCAAGCCGACTGGATCGGTTGCATCATGGCATTTGGTAAAGGTCTCTACAATGACATCATTTATTCTTATGGTGCGCCCCGTATCAAAGGAGACATATTCTGAGATCTTGCCTATACTCTCTTTCACTTTTTGCATGGTGGAATCGTTGATATAAACAGGGATATTAAATCGACGTGATATCGGCCCTGCGCCTTTGATATGATCCAGATGTTCATGAGTGATCACAAGGGCGTCAAGATGAACAGGTTTTACTTCCAGTGCTTCAAGACGCTTCATGACCTCACGACAACTCAAACCGGCATCTATTAAGATCCGTGAATTATCCGTTTCAACGTAACAGGCATTTCCCCCGCTGCCTGATGCAAGGACAGAAAAACGCATGGACGGCACCTTACAGAAATCTCTGGTTTTTAAGTTTAGAGTTAGATGATTTTAATATATGTCCTACAGGACTTATAAGACCTATTTTTTGACCTTGCGCCTTGTGCCCGCCGATTTCGCCACAGCAGCCTTGGCTACGACGGCTGAATGTGCCTTGTGCCTTGTCTTTATTCTACCCCGCTGTGTCCGAATCCGCCGTCACCGCGCAGGGTGGAATCGAGAGAATCGACATTGATAAAATCCGCTCTGAACACCTTGCCTATTACCATCTGTGCTATTCTATCGCCTCTGTTTATTGTGAAAGGCCGTTGTCCCCAGTTTATCATGATAATGGATATCTCGCCCCTGTAATCCGAATCTATCGTGCCGGGACTATTTACCATTCCTATGCCATGCCTTAAGGCAAGTCCGCTCCTGGGTCTGACCTGCCCCTCATAACCGTGAGGAATGGACATGGAAAAGCCTGTTGGGATAAGTCTTACTTCACCGGGAGTCAAGATAACAGGCCCTTCAACCGCTGCCCTGATGTCCATTCCTGAAGAACCTTCTGTCTCGTATCCCGGCAACGGCAGATCAGGATTGTTTTCAAGCCTTTTAATCTTAATGGGTATCTTCTCCAATCACCTTCCGCCTGATCAACTTATTTCGTGTTCAATTAATTATGCAGCGAACAGGGGCTCCTTTAACCGCATCTCATCTTCTCTGAAAGGTCCGAGCGTCACTAAGGAGACTTTTTCCGGCAGGAATGCATCCCTTGCACAAGCCGTTACTTCATCAATAGTAACGCCCTCAAGTTCTTCTATGACCTCTTCATAGCTTATATACCTTCCGAAGAGATATTCGTTTTTAGCAAGACGCAACATCCTTGAATCCGTACTCTCAGAACCCAGCAGTATGCCCCCGATAAGATGTTCCTTTGTCTCGTTGAGGTCGGTTTCCGTTATATCTCCCTCCTTGATCTTTCTTATTTCCATATTTATTACATCAAGGACATTATTGACCTCCTTGGGATCTGTTCCAACGCAGATTCCAAAAAGTCCTGTGTCAACATAAGCGGAAATAAAGGAGTATATGGAATAGGCAAGCCCTCTCTTTTCCCTGATCTCCTGAAAAAGTCTGGAACTCATATTCCCGCCAAGGATAGTATTCAGGATCGCGCCTGCAAACCTCAGCTCATTCAGCAGATGAGGGGCCTTTCCTCCAAGGCAGATATGAACCTGTTCAATGGGTTTAAAATAACATGAAACAGCCTGAGTAATCTTGGGGCTGATTAAGGGAGAGGGGGCTTCTCCCGGTTCCAACGCTTCAAAAATGGGCTTGAAAAAATCAACTGCCCTTTCATGATCGATGTTGCCTGCAATGGATATAATGATCCTGGAGGGGGAATAAAACCGATTTTTATGATCGAGCAACTCATCCCTGTGCATGGCGCTTACGGTTTCGTCGGTGCCGAGGATTGACAGGCCCAGAGGATGGTTGCTCCAAAATAAATTATTGAATAATTCATGGATCTGTTCCTCAGGAGAATCTTCCACCATGCCTATCTCCTGAAGGATGACCTGCCTTTCCTTATCTATATCGTCAGGAGCAAAGACCGAATTCAAAAAGAGATCTGACATAATTTCAGCCAGGACATGGAAGTGTTTATCAAGCACCTTTGAATGAAAACATGTATATTCCTTGGATGTAAAGGCGTTTGAAAGTCCTCCGATAGAATCCAGTTCCTTTGCTATCTGCAGGTTGCTGCGATTCCTGGTGCCCTTGAAAATCATATGCTCGATAAAATGGGATATGCCGTTCTTTTCGGCAGCTTCATCCCTTGACCCGGCCCCAACCCATATCCCGAGGGATACCGACCTGTAGTGATCCAGTTTTTCAGTAATTATCCTGATTCCATTTTTTAATTCTGTTTTATGATACATCTTATTTCAGACTTTCACCAAGAGCTGCCTTGCGTGAAAGGGATATCTTACCGTTTTTATCGACATCAAGGACCTTGACAAGCACCTCGTCGCCTTCATTGAGAATATCCGTGACCTTATTGACCCTTTCCTTGTCCAACTGAGATATATGAATAAGTCCGTCCGTCCCGGGAAGTATCTCCACAAAGGCGCCAAAATCCATTATCTTTCTTACCTTGCCCTTATAGAGCTTGCCTATCTCGGCATCCTGGGTGATCGCATTTATCATATCAAGGGCCGCCTTTGAGGTGTCTTCGTCAGGCGATGATATTGTTACATTTCCATCATCATCTACATTAATGGCGGAATCAGTCTTTGCGCTTATCTCTTTAATGTTCTTTCCACCAGGTCCGATAAGAAGTTTTATCTTATCGGTTTTTATTTTGATCTTAATGATAATAGGGGCGTATTCCGAGACCTTGCTCCTTGATTGTGAAATTGTCTCATTCATTATATTCAGGATATGGATTCTGCCGTCCTTTGCCTGGGCGAGGGCCTTCTCCATTACATCCCTTGTCACGCCGTCGATCTTGATATCCATCTGAAGGGCGGTTACCCCGTCCCTGGTGCCTGTCACCTTAAAATCCATATCGCCGTAATGATCTTCATCGCCTATTATATCCGTGAGAATAACCATCTTTTCTCCTTCGGATACAAGGCCCATGGCCACTCCGGCGACAGCCCCCTTTACAGGAACACCCGCGTCCATAAGCGAAAGAGACCCGCCGCAAACGCTTGCCATGGATGAAGAGCCGTTTGATTCAAGTATCTCCGAAACTACACGAACTGCGTATTGAAATTCCTCCTTGCCTGGCATAATAGGCAGAAGCGCCCGTCTTGCCAGATTGCCATGCCCTATCTCCCTCCTGCTGGGCCCCCCGAGCTTTTTGACCTCGCCCACGGAATAGGGCGGAAAATTATAGTGCAGGATAAAATTCCTGAACACATTGCCATAGATGGTGTCTATCCTCTGTTCATCCATCTCCGTGCCCAGGGTTGTCAAGACCATAGCCTGTGTCTCGCCTCTGGTAAAAAGGGCCGAACCATGCACCCTCGGCAGCACTCCGACGATACATTCAATAGGTCTGACCTCTGTAAATGACCGTCCGTCAATACGTCTGCCCTCTTCGAGCATCATCTTTCGGACCATCT
>Ga0153915_10001024_pt1 | contig 25803 bp, 21 predicted proteins | sample Opewatmetagenome_2_FD_107003 | JGI IMG/M metagenome (GOLD analysis project Ga0153915, IMG submission 107003) | Freshwater wetland microbial communities from Ohio, USA - Open water 3 Core 3 Depth 3 metaG | ecosystem: Environmental > Aquatic > Freshwater > Wetlands | place: USA: Ohio, Lake Erie...
ACAGCTGGATCCTGTCCGGAAGGCGCTCGACTCCGGCCGGCGGGACGATCCGCCCTGCGTGGGGCCGGTGCCCAAGGATCGGGAGACCACTTGGATCGAACCCGCGGTGGTGTGCGAAGTCAGGTACAAGGAGATCACGGGGCAGGGCGTGCTGCGGCAGCCGGTCTTTCTCCGGTTCCGGGACGACAAGACACCCGGGGAATGCGTGAGACGGGAAGTTGGAAGCGGTGGGACGGGGGTTCCTGAGCGGGCGTCAGGACGGGGGGGTGTGCAGCGAGCGTCGCGGGCGCAGGACCTGAAGCCCGCGAAGGAATCCCCGTCCCGTCGCTCACCACTCCCGGAAGACGTCGCCCTCTCCAACGTCGCCAAGGTCTTCTGGCCCGCCGAGGGCTACACCAAGGGTGATCTCATCGCCTACTACCGCGCCATCTCGCCGTGGCTCCTGCCCTACCTGGCGGACCGGCCGTTGGTCCTCACCCGGTTTCCCGACGGCATCGAGGGCAAGTCCTTCTTCCAGAAGGATGCCCCCGGGTTCGCGCCGGAGTGGATCCGGACCGAGACGCTGTGGAGTGAGGGATCGGAGCGGGAGCTGGATTATTTCGTGTGTGACAGCGAGGCGGCCCTCACCTACATCATCAACCTGGGCGCCATTCCCCTGCACATCTGGGGCAGCCGGATCGGCTCGCTGGAGCAGCCCGACTGGTGCATTCTGGACCTGGATCCCAAGGAAGCGCCTTTCGCGGACGTCATCACGGTGGCGCGGGCCATCAGGGACCTGTGTGACCGGATCGAGCTGCCCTGCTTCATCAAGACCAGCGGCTCCACCGGGCTGCACGTCCTGCTGCCGGTGGGCCGGCAGCTGACCTTCGAGCAGACCAGGCAGCTGGGCGCGGTGCTGGCGCGGGTCGTGGCCAACGATCTCCGGGAGATCGCCACCATCACACGGAATCCGGCCAAGCGGGAAGGGAAGGTCTACCTCGACTTCGTGCAGAACGGGCACGGCCGGTTGCTGGTGGCGCCGTTCAGCGCGCGGCCGGTTCCGGGAGCCAGCGTCTCGATGCCGCTCAAGTGGAGCGAGGTGAAGCCCGGGCTCGGGATCAGCGATTTCACCATCAAGAACGCGCCGCAGCGGATGAAACGGCTCAAGGTGGATCCCCTGCGGGGCGTGTTGGCGCAGCAGCCTGATCTGCACGGGGCGCTGGAGCGGCTGCAGCGCCTGGTAACGGCGCCCCGGCGCTGACCGGCGCCTTGCGCGCGCACGGTGTGCGGGGGCAGAATCCCGTAGTGCCGGATCGCGGCTCACACGGGGGGTAGACATGCGACGCGCGGCGCTTGCCATGCCGGGATTTCTGCGGTCTCTGGCCCAGGTGGGATCGCGGCGGCTGACCCTGGAGCAGGTGATGTGGGTGGTCATCGGACTTCTGGTGGTTTTGTTCTTCTGGCTGCTCATCAGCGGCGAGACCGCGACCGGGCGTGGCTGGACGTAAGGCGTCCGGCGGCATCAGCAGCTCCGGCTTCGTGATGCGGCCCATCGGCAGGGTGCGGAGTCCCTACGCCGAGGCCGCGCAAGTCCCCAAAGGCAAAGGCGCCGAGCACCAGGCGGAAGGCGTGCTGGAGATCTTCCCGGAGTTTGCGCCCGGGCTTAAGGACATCGAAGGCTTTTCCCATCTCTACGTGGTGTGGGTGTTCGACCGCGCGGCCGGGTCCGAGCTGCTGGCCACGCCGCCCACCGACACCCGGCCGCACGGTGTGTTCGCCACCCGCTCGCCGCGACGCCCCAATCCCATCGGCCTGACCGTGGTTGCCCTGTTGCGGCGTGACGGGGCCAATCTGCAGGTACGGGGCGTGGACATGCTGGATGGCACTCCCATTCTCGACCTCAAGCCCTACCTCTCCAACGTTCCCGCGGAGGAGTTGCGCCGCGGATGGCTGGCCGAGGTAGGGGCATAGGAGTCTCCCATGGAGTCTCGCAGCGTCATGGTCCTGTCGGCCGTGCTGGTAGCCGCGGCACCGACCGCCCTTCTCCCCCAGGCTCCCGCCCGGCGCCCGGTGAACGTGGGCGACCTGTATCGCGTCCGCACGGTACGCGACGTCCAGCTTTCCCCGGACGGCGAATGGGTGGCGTACGTGGTGGCCACGCTGGACTCGGCCCGGGACCGGGGCGGCTCCGACCTGTACATGAGCCGCTGGGACGGCAGGCGAACGGTCCAGCTCACTTTCACGCCCGACGGCGAGAGCAGCCCGCGCTGGAGCCCGGACAGACGCTATCTGTCCTTCGTGGCGTCGCGCGGCGACTCGCGAAGCGGCGGACAGATTTGGCTGCTGGACCGCTCCGGCGGCGAAGCGCAACAGCTCACCAGCCTCAAGGCCGGGGTGTCCGACTACGCCTGGTCTCCCGACAGCAAGCGGATCGTAATCGTGGCTCAGGATCCGGATTCTGCGACGATCGCCGGCGGGAGCGACAGCGCACGCTCGCGCACGCCTAAGCCGATCGTGATTGACCGGTACCATTTCAAGCAGGACGTGCAAGGGTACCTGGGCAACCGGCGCTCGCATCTGTACCTGTTCGACGTGGCGGCGAAGAAGGTGGACACGCTCACCACTGGGCGATACAGCGAGACGAATCCGTCCTGGTCGCCCGATTCCCGGTTGATCGCCTTCGTGAGCGAGCGCGCCCCCGATCCGGATCGCGCCAACGACCCCAACATCTACGTGATGGAGGCGCGCGCGGGCGCGGAGGTACGGCAGCTCACTACCTGGCCCGGGCCCGACGACGGCCGGCCGGCGTGGAGCCCGGACGGGAAGTTCATCGCCTACCTCCAGGGGAGCGAGCCGCAGTTCAGCGCCTACAATCTCACTCAGTTGGCCGTGGTCCCGGCCGCGGGGGGCGCGGCACGGGTGTTGACCGGCGCGCTGGACCGGCCGGTGAGCCAGCCGGAGTGGGCACCCGACGGCAGCGAGATCTACGGATTGGTGACCGACGACCGCATCGTGTACCCGGTGCGCGTGCGGGTGTCGGACGGCGCGGTCCGGCGACTGGTGGAGAGTCGGGGCGTGGTGTCCGACATTTCCACGTCACCAAACGGCAGCGTTGCGGTGCTGGCGGGAGCGGCGACGCAGCCCAATGAGATCTATGCACTGGAGAAGGGGACCCTGCGGGTGCTGACCCATCAGAACGATGCCTGGCTCGCCCAGGTGCGGCTCGGCAGCACGGAGGACTTCAGCGCCAAAGGGAAAGACGGCACCGTCGTGAACGGTCTCCTGACCAAACCTGCGGAGTACCAACCGGGAACGCGGTATCCCGCGCTGCTCCGGATTCACGGCGGGCCCAACGGACAGGACCAGCACGCGTTCAGCCTGGAGCGCGAGCTGTTCGCCGCCAACGGCTACGCCGTGATCGCGGCGAACTACCGGGGGAGCGCCGGTCGCGGAGCCGCCTATCAGAAGGCCATCTACGCCGACTGGGGCGACAAGGAAGTTCAGGACTTGCTGGCAGCGGTGGATCACGTGGTAGCCATGGGCGTCGCTGATCCGGACCGCTTAGGGCTGGGCGGCTGGAGCTACGGCGGCATTCTCACCGACTACACCATCGCCACCACCACCCGGTTCAAGGCAGCCACGGCTGGAGCGGGCAGCGCGCTGCAGACCTCGATGTACGGGATTGACCAGTACATCTACCAGTACGACACCGAGGTCGGCCCGCCCTGGAAGACCCAGGCTCTGTGGGAGAAGATCTCCTACCCCTTCTGGCACGCGGACCGGATCAAGACGCCCACGCTCTTCTTGGGCGGCGAGAAGGACTTCAACGTGCCCATCGCGGGCGGCGAGCAGATGTACCAGGCCCTGCGCAGCCAGGGAGTAGAAACGCAGCTGATCATCTATCCCGGCCAGTTCCACGGCATCAGCACGCCCAGCTACCAGCGGGACCGGCTGGAACGCTATCTCGCGTGGTACGCCAAGTACCTCAAGGCGCCCGCGGCGGCGACCAGCACCCAGGACGCCAGGTGAGCGACGAGGGCAAGATCATCGAGTATCAGCTGCCCGGCGATTGGACCCTGCTGGTGGGTGGAAGCGCGGCGGACAACGACTATCTCAGCATCGAGCTGGCCCAGCCGGATGATTGGTGGTTCCACGTGGATGGGGTTCCCGGAGCCCACGTCCTGTTGCGCGCCAGGGCGGATCAGGAGCCGGCGCGGGAGACCCTGGAGCAGGCGGCCGCCGTCGCGGCCTATCACAGCAAGGCGCGCAACGCCGGCACCGTCCCGGTCCACTGCACACGCGCCCGGTACGTGAGCAAGTCCCGGGGCGCGAGCACCGGCACCGTGGAGGTGTCGCGCGGGAAGACGCTCAAGGTGCGCCCCGACGTCAGCTTCGCCGTGCGCCCCCGACTCTAACCCCCACCCCCGACCCCATGCACCCCGTTCAGACTCCCAACGCGCCCGTCACCTCCGGCCACTATTCCCACGCCGTGGTCCACAACGGACTGGTGTTCGTGTCGGGGCAATTGCCCCTGGATCCCCGGGACCTCAAGCGTCCGCCGGGCACCATCGCGGAGCAGACCGAGCAGGCGATGCGCAACGTGGAGGCGATCCTGCACGCGGCGGGGAGCACCCTGGACCGGTTGGTGCAGCTCACCATCTTCGTATCCGACATTTCCCATTGGGGCGCGGTGAACGACACGGTGGCCCGGGTGCTGGGCAGCCACCGGCCGGCGCGGGCGGTGGTGCCGTGCGGCACCTTGAACCGCGGTTTTCAGGTCGAAATCACCGCCATCGCCGCCGTGGGCTGAACCCGGGAGGGAAACGGTCCGGCGTGCGGGGTATTACGCTCAACTCCAGAAAGCGAACGATCTATGCCGGAGGGTGACGTAGCAGTCCCACTGCGTTTCGACGCCGGGGTGGGCGCCGGCCCGGTGTCGGCGTTGCTTCAGAAGCCGCCGCAGGCGGAGGTGCTCTACGTGCTGGGTCACGGCGCGGGCGCCGGCATGCGGCACCCGTTCCTCCAGACCATCGCCGATGCCCTGGGCGCGGTCGGCGTGGCGACGTTCCGCTACCAGTTCCCCTACATGGAAGAAGGCCGCCACAGTCCGGATCCTCCCCACGTGGCCGAGGCCACCGTGCGCTCGGCCGTCTCGGCGGCGGCCCGCGCCGCGCCCGAGCTGCCGCTGATCGCGGGCGGAAAGTCTTTCGGGGGCCGCATGACGTCCTCGGCGGCGGCCAAGGACTCGCTGCCCGGAGTCCACGGCCTGGCATTCGTCGGCTTCCCACTGCACGCGCCCAATCGCCCCAGCGACGCGAGGGCGGCCCATCTGGACCGGCTGGAGTTGCCCATGCTCTTCCTTCAGGGGACGCGGGACGATCTGGCCGATTTGCCCTTGATCCAGCGGGTTTGCCAGCGCCTGGGGCGCCGCGCCACGCTGCACGTGGTGGATGGCGCGGATCATTCGTTCAACGTGCCGAAGCGGCTGGCACGGCCGGCGGGCGAGGTGATGCGGGAGCTGGCCGAAACGCTGGCCGCCTGGGCTAAGGGCGTGGTGGGACTGCGGTCCGCGCGGTGACCGCGCCCAGGAACCCGCGGGCCAGGGCGGGCCCCGCGCCCGCGTCCTCGTGCTTGAAGAACACGAAGGCGTCCTGCCAGGGCTGGCCGAGCACGGTGTCGGCCCAGCGCGCCAGGCCGTCCGCCCCGTACTGCTCCCGCCGCAGCCGGAGGTAGCCCCAGTCGGTCGTGGCCACGACAGGCGCCGCGTCGTCCTCGGTGTCGGCGATACACCAGGCCACGCCGTGACGGCGCAGCGCGTCGTAGACCTCGTTGTCCCGCCAGGACGCATGGCGGAATTCCAGGGCGGCCCGCCAGCGCTGGGGCAGCAGATCGAGGAAGGCGTTCAGGCGGGGCAGGTCCTTCTTCAGGTTGGGCGGCAGCTGGAACAGGGTAGGGCCCAGCCTGGGCCCCAGCACCGTCGCCGTCTTCAAGAAATACCCCAGCTCCTCACCCACGTCCTGCAATCGCTTCTGATGGGTGATCCGCTGAGAGGCCTTGAGCACGAAGGCGAAGGTCTCCGGGACCTGGGCCGCCCAGTTGAGCAGCACCTTTTCTGAGGGCATGCGGTAGAAGGTGTTGTTGATTTCCACGGTGGAGAACTGCTCGCCGTAAAACCGCAGCATCTGGTCCTGCGGGAGCTTGTCCGGATAGAAGGGACCCTTCCACTCCTTGTAGGCGTACCCGCTGGTCCCCGCCATCACCCGCACGATGGGCTCTCAGGGCGTGGTAACGACTTTGGTGCCGCGGGGGACCGTGAAGCGCAGCTCGGCGGGGGGGATCAGGACGTTCACATCCAGCCGCTCGAACACCAGCTCGCGGCGCTGTCCTGATTCCTCCACCAGCGACAACCGGCGCATCCATCCGTCGCGCTGGGAGATGGCGACCACCGCCTCGCGAAACGTCTCCCCCTGGGCCTTGGGCACCAGTCGCACCACGTCCACGGGCTCGTCCCCCACGCTGTCGGCGCGCAGATAGGCGATCCGGTACCGTGCGGCCGGATGGTCCACGAACTGCGAGAACAGGTTGGGGGTGTTGGCGCCGCTCGAGGGGATGGCCTGCCGGATCACCTGATCGGGGACGCTGGAAGGGGTGTACACCCACAGCCACCGGCCGTCGGCCACGATGCGATCCTCCGCCGGCTCGGTGAACCGCATGGCGAAGCGGCCCGGCGGCTGGAGGAACAGCACCCCTCGGGCCTGCTCCGGCTTGCCCAGCATGGGGTTGGTCAGGGTCTGGTAGAAGGCGGCCTTGAGGGTCCGCATGCCGTCGTAGGCGCGCTGGGCCCGGGCCAGGGTCGAGTCCGCGCTTTGAGCCGGGAGCCGCGCCGCGCCCGCCAGGAGAGCAGCCCCGATCAGTAGCGACCGTCTACCGCTCACCGCTCACCGTCTTCCCGCTTCGGCGGGCAGGGGCAGCGGCTCGGCGACCCGCCGGTGAATGGCCTCGGCGATGACTCGGATCTCCCGCATCATCTCGGTGAACTGCTCCGGGTAAAGGCTTTGCGCGCCGTCGGACAGGGCCCGGTCAGGGTGAGGATGCACCTCCACGATGATCCCGTCGGCGCCCGCCGCGACGGCGGCCCGCGCCATGGGGATAACCATGTCGCGCCGGCCGGTGGCGTGGCTGGGATCGGCGATGATGGGCAGGTGCGACAGCTCGTGCACCACGGCGATAGCCGTAAGATCGAACACGTTGCGCGTGGTGTTGCTGTCGAACCCGCGGATGCCCCGCTCGCACAGAATCACCTGATGGTTGCCCTCGGCCAGCAGGTACTCGGCGGAGAGCAGCAGCTCGCTGACGGTGGCGGCCAGGCCGCGCTTGAGCAGGACCGGCTTCTTGGCCCTCCCCGCGCGCTTGAGGAGCGAGAAGTTCTGCATGTTCCGGGCGCCGATCTGGATGATGTCGGCGTACTCCTCGACCGCGGCCATGCCTTCGATATCCATGGCCTCGGTGACCACCAGCAGGCCGGTCTCCTCCCGGGCCCGGGCCAGCAGCTTGAGGCCTTTGATGCCCAGCCCTTGGAAGGTGTAGGGCGAGCTGCGGGGCTTGAAGGCGCCGCCGCGCAGGATCGCGGCCCCCGCCTCACGGGCCAGCCGGGCGGTGGCGACGATCTGCTCCTCGGATTCCACCGAACAGGGGCCCGCCATGACCACCACGTCCTCCCCGCCGATGGCCAATCCCCCGGGCAGCTGTACCACGGTGTTCTCCTGCTGCCACTCGCGGGACACCTGCTTGTAGGGTTGGGTGACGTGGATGATTTCCTTGACGCCGGGCAGGGCGGCCAGCCGGGAGGCGTCAACCCGGCCGTCGTTGCCCACCAGCCCGATGGCGGTGCGCTGCGCGCCCGGCATGGGGCGGGCCTGGTAGCCCATGTCCTCGATGGTCTGGACGACGCGGCGGATCTCTTCCGCCGCCGCCCCGTGTTGCATCACCACAAGCATGGAATCAATCCGCTCCGATGGTGAACCGGTCGCCGTCCCGGGCGGCGATCACCTCGCCGCCGAAGGCGCGCGCGGCGACCGAGGCCGGGTCGGTGCCCTCGATCGCCGGATAGAAATGCGTCAACACGAGCCGGTGGGCTTGAGCCGCGCGGGCCAGGGCGCCGGCTTCGCTCGGCGTTAAATGTATCGCAATGCCTTGAGCGTCGGGGAGTGAGCACTCCGCCAGGAGCAGGTCGCAGTCCCGCGCCCAGCGAGCCAGGGAGTCGCTGGGCCCGGTGTCTCCCGTGTACACCAGGCGCGTCCGTCCCCGGTGCACGGCGTAGGCCAGGCTCTCTTCTGTGTGCGGCGTCTTCCACCCCTCCAGCGTGACGCCGTCTGCCAGCGCCACCCGGTTGCCCGGTTCCACCTCGCGGACATCCAGGGGATACCCCGAATCCAGGACCCAGTCCCCCAGAGCGCCCGCCAGGACGATGAGCCGGGTCTTGAGTCCCGGCGGACCCAGCAGGTGCAGGGGCGCGCTTCGGGGGGGCAGGGTTCCCCACTTGAGCGCGAACAGCAGCATGGGCAACTCGCCCCAGTGGTCCGGGTGGAAGTGGGTCAGGGCCACGTGGGTCACGCCGGGCCAGTCCACCCCGAACTGGGCGGCACGGTGGAGCGTGCCCGCCCCGCAGTCGAGCAGCAGTCGCACGCTCCCGGCGCTCACCCAGTGGGCGGGCGCCGTCCGTCCCGCCGAGGGGGCCACGGTGCCGCTCCCCAGCACCGTCAGCTCCATGCTCAGCGCGGCCCCCCTAGAAAGACGATCCGCTTGAAGAAGGTACCGTCCGGCGTGACCAGCTTGGCCAAGTAGATGCCCTGCGCCACGAATTCGCCGTCCTGGGCCCGCCCGTCCCACTCCAGGCCAGGGTCGCAACGGCCGCCCGGGGCGGCGCCCGGGCGGCCGTAGCGGCCGGCGGGCAGCGGGTCGGTGAGGGCGGGCGGCACCAGCCGGCGCACCAGGTGGCCGCGCAGATCCAGGATCTCCAGCCGCACCGTTCCAGTCGTGGCCAGGTCGAACCAGACGCACGTGGCCCAGAGTCCGATGCTGGGGTTGGGGAAGGGATTGGGGAAGTTCTGGAACAGCAGCGTGACGGGCGGGATGCTGCCGTCCACCACCACGAAGGCGCCCAGGCTTTCGGTGGTGGCCGTGTCGCTCCCCAGGTGCGATATGACTCGCCAGCGATAGGGCGTGTTGAACTCCAGGTCCGAGGGCGGCGTGTAGCTCATGGTATCCAGGCCCAGGGCCCGGAACACCACCTCGCGGGTGTCGGTCCGGAAGACCTCCACGTCGAACCGGAAGGGGCCGGGCGGGCTCAGGACCTGGGGTGCGCTCCAGCGGAAGGTGGGCCGGGGCTCGCGCACGGTGGTTCCGCCTGGGTCATCCAGCGCGAGCAGGTCCGCCCAGGCCGGCACCACGTAGGGGGTGATGGGGGCCAGGGTGAGGACGGCGGTGTCCGCTCCCGTCGCCTTCAAGCTGAAGCGCAGGTGCGTTCCGGGACGCTGGGGCTGGCGCAACGTGACCTGGGTGCCCTCCAGCGTGGTGTCCATCAACGGAGGAAGGGTGTCGGTGCGGGTGATAGTGAGGCGGTAGCTCACCGGCGTGCCGAACGGCGGCACGCCCGGGGTGCTCCAAGAGAAAGCGGGCGTGATCGAGGAGAGCACCGAATCCGTTCCCGGGCTCGCCAGCACGATGCCGTAAGGAAAGGTGGCCGCCGCCAGCGCATCGGGCAGACCCCAGCCGCGGTCGTTGTTGGGCTGGGCCGCGTTGTTACCGGCGAAGCGCAGGGCATTTCGCACCTCGACACCGGTGAGCTGGGGGTGGATCTGCCGGATCAACGCGGCTGCGCCTGCCATGAGGGGTGTGGCGAACGAGGTGCCGTCCAGGTAGCCGTATCCCGCGGGGCTGCTGGTATCGAGTACCCAAACGTGGACCCCCGGTGCGGTGACATCGGGCTTGATGCGCCCGTCCGCCGTGGGTCCCCGCGAGCTGAACCCCGCCAGCGTGCCCACCGAGTCCTCGGCACCCACGGCGATGACGGAGTCTCCGTCCGCCGGAGTGTCCAGAGTGCGTGGGCCGGGCCCGCCGTTGCCGTTGGCCACGACCACCGTCATGCCGCGCTGCGCCGCCATATCCGCGGCCCTGGTGGTAATGGCGAAGTCGCCGTTCAGCTGGCTGAAGGTGTACCCGGTTCCGTTGTCGAACGTGAGGTATCCCAGACTGGACGAGACCACGGTGGCGCCCAGCCCCGCCGCCCACTCCATGGCCGCCACCCAGTTGTCTTCCTCCACGGTGGTTTCCGAGCGGATGTCTTCCGTCTTGGCCAGGATGTACTCGGCGTCTGGCGCCACGCCGATCAGCACGCCCGGCACGTTGGCCGCGAGCAGGGACCAGGTGGCGGTGCCGTGGCGCGAGGCGCTGGCGGCATCGTTGGGCTCATTGCTGACGACGCTGTCGTGAAACACGAAATCGCTGTCGGCGACCACCTTGGCGCCGGCGAAGGCGAAGTGGCCGGTTTCAAATCCCGTGTCCAGCATCGCGATCCTCACCCCGGCGCCCCGATAGGGGCCGCCCACCAGCCCGCTGTCCGCCAGCTTGAACAGGTTCAGCCGACGAAACGGCATGGCCGAGTTGCCGTACTGCTGATGCTGCTGGGGGGCGCCCGGGGCCAGCTGGGGAGGAAGCAGGGTGGTGGGAGGCGGCAATCGGGGGCCCCGGAACCGGGCCACGGGCTGAATGTGCGTCAGTAGGGCGTTGGTGCGAAGCTGCCGGAGGGCGGAGCGGCTCAGGTTGGCCGAGACCGCGTGGAACCACTGGCTCTGGTGGCGTACCGTGCCACCGGCTTGCCTCACCGCGGCGGCGACGTCCTCCAGAGGGGACTGGGGTTGGGCGAACAGCCAGAAGGGCGCGATGCTGTCACGTTGGAAGACGCGCTCGGCCGCGGGTGACAGCGTGGGCTGCTGGGCCCGGGCGGCTCCGGCGCCGGCCAGGGACACGGCGACCGCCATCCCCAATCCCCAATCCGCGATCCGCAATCCCCGATCCCCTCTGGTTCAGACCGGCTCCACCTCACCCAGACGGACGCCGACGATGGTGGACACTCCGGGCTCCTGCATGGTGACCCCGTACACCGCGTCGCAGGCCTGCATGGTGCGCGGATTGTGGGTGATCACCAGGAACTGGGTCTGGGTCTTGAACTCGTTGAGCAGGCGCACGAACCGCGCGACGTTGGCGTCGTCCAGGGGCGCGTCCACCTCGTCCAGCAGGCAGAAGGGGCTGGGCTTGGTCAGATAGATGGCGAAGAGCAGCGAAATGGCCACCAGGGTGCGCTCGCCTGAGGACAACAGGTGGATCCGCTGGGTGCGCTTGCCCCGCGGCGCGGCCCGGATCTCGATGTCGCTGTTGAGGGGATCGCTCTCGTCCGCCAGGCGCACCTCGCACTCCCCGCCCTCGAACAAAGTCGCGAACACCGTGCCGAAGTGCTCCCGGACGCCGTTGAAGGTCTCGAGGAACAGGTTGCGGGCGGTCTCGTCGATCTCGCGCACCGCCTGCAACAGAGTGTCCCGGGCGTGGACCAGGTCGTCCCGCTGGGTGGTGAGGAACTCCAGGCGTTTTTCCTCCTCGGCGTGCTCCTCGACGGCCAGGGCGTTGACCGGACCCAACGCTTCCAGCGCCTGGGTCAACCGCTCGGCCTCTCCCCGCAGCGCCTCCGGATCGCCCGCCACGTCGGGCGCGCTCGCCAGCATGTCGTCAATGGGCTTGTGCCACTCGCCTTCCACCCGCTCCACGATGGCCCGCCGGCGGGCGCTCAGCTCCGCCTCCCGGAGCTCCAGCCGGTGCCCTTCCTCCCGGAGCTCCATGGCGCGGGCTCGCGCCGCCTCCACCGCCTCCTCGGCCGCGCGCAACGCCTCTTCGGCGGTCTTGATGCCCAGCTCCGCCTGCTGGGTGGCCGCATCCAGCTGCTGTACCTGGACCCGGCGCTCCGCCAGCTCGTCCCGCCACTGGGCCCGCTGCGCCGACACGCCGGCCGACTCCCGTTCCAGCTCTCCCAGCTCCTGCTCCAGCCGGCCGATGCTTTCCTCCGCCAGCGCCAGGGTCTGCGCCGCGCGGGTTTCCCGCTCGCGCGCCGCCACTTCCCGGGCTGAGACCTGGGCTTCCTCCACCTGCCAATGCACCCGATGCTCCCGGGCGGCTTCCTGCTGCGATTCCAGGTCGGCCAGCTGCAGCCGGCGCGCCTGGAGCTGCTCCTCCAGCTGCGCCCGCTCCTGCTCGGCGGTGGCGCGCGCCGTCTGGATCTCCCGCAGGCGCCTGGCCCGCTCGGCCAGGTGGGTGCGGGTGCGCGCCAGGGCTTCCTCCGCCTCTGCCCGTTCCCGCTCCAACCGCTGACCCGCTCGCCCGGCATCGTCGCTCGCGGCCTGCGCCTCGCGCGCGGCGGTCCGGGCCCGCTCCAGGCGCGCCGCCGCCTGGGCCAGGGCGCTTTCCGCTTCGCCGTGGGCCCGCTGCGCGGCGGCCACTGCCTCGTCCAGCTGGGCGCGACGGGTGGCCAGCCGGGTGGTCTCCTCTTCCAGAGCGACCAGCTCGGCCCGGCGGCTGAGCAGGCCACCGCCGCCGTCCGCCGTCAGGAAGACGGCGCCGCTGGTGCGCCGGATGGCCCGCCCCTCCGGATCCAGGAGCACGTCGCCCGCCGCCAGCGCCGCGACCCACGCCCCGGCCGGCTCCCCCACATCCAGGCCCATGGGGAGCTTGCCCGGCGGCCCGGACGGCCCCGGATGCACCGGCAGCAGCACCAGGGGACCCGGCTCGGCTTCCCGGTGCCACTGCCGCACCGCCTCCAGCACGCCGTCGTCACGCACCAGCACGGCGTGCAGCCAGTCGCCCAGCAGCCGTTCCGCCAGGCGCGCCGACGCGGTCGAGGTGCGCACGAAGTCGGAGAGCGGCCCCAACACCGCTCCCGGCCCGAAGGTGTCCCGGACCTGCATGATCTGGCGCGCCGCCGGCGCCAGGCCGACCCGCTCGCGCTCCAGGTCGGCCAGGGCGTCCCGGCGCGCCGCGGTCTGCGCCTGCGCCTCGTCCACCGCGCGCAGCTCCACCCGCAGCGCCGCCTCCGACTCGCGGCGGGAGGTCAGCTCGTGCCGCGCCCGCTCGTGCTCGCCCGTGGCATCGTGCTGCTCCCGCTCCCGCGCTGCCAGGGCTCGCCGCGCCTCCTCGGAGCGGGCCCGCGCCGCGGCGCACTCGCGCTCCGCCTGCGTCAGGCGCTCGGCCATCTCGGATTCGTGCGCCTTCAGGTCCGCCGTCTCGCGCTCGGCCACGCCGTGCTCCGCCTGCATGGCGCGCTCGGTCGTGGTGCGGGACTGGGTCTCCTCCTCCAGCCGCCGCACTGCCTCGCGCTCCGCGCCCAGCCGCTGCCGTGTGGCATCCTCCGTGGCGGTCCGCAGGTCCAGCTGCGTCTGTACCGACGCCTGGGCGGCTTCCGCCGCCGCGCGCTCCTCGGCGGCCGCGTCGCGCTCGCGGACGGCCTGCTGGGCCGCGTCGCGCGCCTGATCGCGCTCCAGTTGGGCGCGCGCGCGCCGCTGCGCCCCGTTCTCCAGCCGCTCGCTCGCCAGCTTGACGTCGCCTTCCAGGCAGCCCACCTCCAGCCGCGCTGCGGCCAGCCGCCGCTCCACCTCCGCCCGGCGCGCTTCCGCGGTGGCCCGCGCCTGCGCCCGGGTCTCGCGCTCCCGCTCCCGCAGGGCCAACTGCTCCTGGGCCTCGGGCAGGCGCGCCGAGAGCGTCTGCCGCTGATCCGCCAGCGCCGTGCCCTCCGCGTCCAGCGCCGCCAGGTCATGCCGGGTGAGCGTCATCACGATCGCGAAGCGCTCGTTGGTGAACTCCTGGTAGCGCTCGGCCTTGCCCCGCTGGCGCGCCAGGCTGCGGACCTGGGTGTGGACTTCGGCGATCAGATCTTCCAGGCGGGTGAGGTCCTCCGCCGTCTTCTCCAGACGCCGCTCGGTGGTGGTCTTGCGGTCCCGGTACAGGCCGATGCCCGCCGCTTCCTCGAACAACGAGCGCCGCTCCTCCGCCTTGTCGGAGAGCAGGCGCTCGATCATCCCCGCCTCGATCACCACTCCCGCGTCGCTGCCCAGCCCGGTACCGCGCAGCAGATCCTCCACGTCCCGCAGCCGCACCGGCGAGTTGTTGATCAGGTATTCGCTCATACCGCTGCGGGAAAGACGCCGGGTGATGGCCACTTCGTGGTAGGCGATGGGGAGCACACCGTCCGCGTTGTCGAACACCAGCGCCACGTCCGCCAGGCTCACCGGCTTACGCTTGGCGGAGCCGTGGAAGATCACGTCCTCCATGTGCGCGCCTCGCAGCATGCGGCTGCGCTGCTCGCCAAGGACCCAGCGTACCGCGTCGGAGATGTTCGACTTGCCGCAGCCGTTGGGACCGACGATGGCGGTGACGCCCTCGTCGAAGGCCAGGTCCACCGACACGGCGAACGACTTGAATCCCGACAGCGAGAGCCGGGTCAGCTTCATCGTCTGATCCCCATGCGTTGTACGAGCGTGGCCCGGAAGCCTGCCAGCCGGAGCAGGGAGTCGGCCGCCGCGGCCTGGTCCGGCGCTTCAAACGCGCCGGCCAACACCTGGGCCGCTCCCTCGGGCGCGGACACAATGTACGCGGCGATCCCCCGGCGACGAAGGCCCTCGACCCGCTCCGCCGCCGCCTGAGGGCTGCCCTGGCGCTCGATCAGGTAGGCGTGGGGCGTGCGCAGGATGGTGCCGCTGGGCCGCTCCACCGCGCCCTCGCTCCACAGTGCCCGCAACAGCGAGTCGGCCCCGGCAGCGGTGGCGAAGGCCCCGACGATCACCCGGTACCAGAGGCCCTGGCGTCCCAGGCGCACGGCGCTCACGGTCGCCGGATTCGCCTCCGGCGGCACGTTCGTGGCATAGGCCAATGCCTGGTCCGGCTGGTTGAAGGCCGCGACCTGCACGCTGTAGAAGAGCGAGTCGGCGCCTGCTGCCTCTTGTGCCCCGCCCTCCACCCGGGCAGGAGAGGCAGACGAGGCAGGGAGGGCAGCGGCGCCAGAAGGGGCACGCGACTCACCCCGGCCCGCCAGCCACACGCCCAGCAGGGTGGCCGCGCCCAGCGCGCTCACGGCCCACGCCACCGGCGGCCGAACCACTAGGCGCCGGCGGGGCCGCGGCACGCCCAGCGAGCGGCGTGGTTGGGGGGGCGGCGTGATGCGAGGAGGAGCCGGCTGGTTGCACACCACCGCCAGCAACGGCGTGCCGCGGCGCAGCCGCTCGCCGATACCGGGGAAGGTAGGGCTGTCAGGCAGGTAGCCTACCGGGGAAAGCACCACCAGGCCCTCCAGCTCCGCCGCCAGCCGGGGCAGGGCGTGCGGGGGCACGAACAGGAGCAGCAGCGCGCCCTCCTGCCGGAACCCGCGCGCCAGGCGCTGCCAGCGCGGGTTGGCCCAGATCTCCTCCGGCTTGGTAGGCGCCGTGCCGACGGGGATGAAGTAGAGGTCCTGCTCCTGCTCGCGGGCCACGTGCCCCAGAGAGGCTCCGAACACGAAGGCGTCGACGATGCCTTCCTCCCCCACGTCGCGAGCGCGTCCCTGGAGCGCCGGACGCTCCAGGCTCAGGTCCACCAGGCCCACGCGGCGCCCTGAGCGCGCCACGGCACGGGCGGCCGCCCAGGCGATGTCCACCGCCCAGGGTTCGTCGTTGGTGGCGGGAGTGAGGGCGATGATGCTGCGATCGGCGAAGAAGGTGACGGCCAGGTTGGGGAAGTGGGCGGGGGTGACTTCCCTGAGGGTCATCGGGGCGTTTCCTGTCCCTCGCCGGTGAAGATCCAGAACGGTCTGCCCAGCTTCCGCCCGGTGGCCTCCGCGGCTTCACGGGTGGGATAGGGCCCCAGCACCACCCGGTACCGGTCCTCCTGGGTAGACGGCGGCAGCACCGACGCCGCCATCCCCGCCGTTCGCAGGTTGTGCGCCAGATCCTGGGCCCAGCTCTCGTTGGCGGTGCTGCTCACCTGCACGTAGAACTGCCCGCTCGACGGTGTGGCCATCTGCGCCGACGAGTCGCTCGCCAGCTGCAGCGCGGGCCGCCGGGGGTCCCAGGCCGCGGTGAGCCACTGGTCATGCGCGCCTCCGTCCACCCGGCCCCGCGGGGTGAGGGAGTCCACCGTACGGGACATGAGGTCTCCGCCCCGGAAGGTGAGGAGGCTCCCATCCGGCGCCACCGCAGGCAGATCGTCGCGCCAGGCGCCCGGCACCGTGCCGATCACCTCCTCCCGGATAGGATCCACCAGCCACACCGAATCCCCACTCTGGGGCCGGACCAGCAGCAGCCGGCCCAGCGGATCCGGCCGGATAGCGCGCGCCGGTCCGGGAAGCCGCACCTCTTCTTCCCGGTCCAGCGAGTAGCGCTCCAGCGCCTGGAGCCGGCCGTTGGCGTCCGCCACGTAGATCCGGTGCTCCGACGGAGAGAAGGCGACGGCCTGAGGAGAGCGCATGCGCTTGAAGCGGACCCGGGTGGAGTCCAGGGGGTCCAGCACCAGGAGCCCGGAGTCCACCGCGACCGCCGCCAGATCGGCCCAGGGAGCAACGGCCAGCGGTCCGTCGGGGATGCGTTGGGCCAGGGGCGACCGCCCGGACGCCAGCGCCACCAGCTTCCGCTGGCGTCCGTCCTGGACCAGCGCCACCAGTTGTTCCGACTCGCCGCCCCACACGGCTTCCGGCAGCGGGTTCAGCTTGGCGGACCAGGACGTCACCGTCCGGTAGCTGATGGCGGCGACCGACCCGTCGCGCCGCACCAGGTGCAGCACGCCAGTGGGTCCCAGTGCCGACGCCACCACGTTGGAGTCAATGACCCGTGCCCGGCCGGTGTTGAGGTCCAGGCCCGCGAGGTTCCCTCCTACGGTCAGGAGGTAGACCTCGTCCTCATCCTTAGAAAAACCGACGACCTGCCTGGCGGCGAGGCCCGGCGTGCGAAACCGCCAGGTGGCCTCGTTGAGCCGCGGCAGCACGTAGAGTCGCACGTCGCCGCCCCGCTCGGCTGCCAGCCGGAAGGCCACCGCCTGCGTCTCGCGGGGAGTCTCCCGGCGCTGCGCCAATGCCGCTTTGATCGGGTTGGAGCCGCCGGCACCGCAGGCCGTCAGACCTACGAGCAGCGACAGGAGGGGGAGCGACCGCGTCGCGTCAGTAAGCACGGAATTGAAAGCTAGACGCCGTCGGGATGACGGACAATGGGCGCATAGGCGGATAGAGCGGATGGAAACGGTATGGTGAACAACAAGAGGGTCACGGCCTGATTTGCCGGACCCTGATGCTGACGGAGCCCTTGATATCCACAGACGCCTGAACGCCTGGCAGCGCCGTCACGCGCTCACCTTGTTCATTTACCGCGCGACGCCGCCTTCCCCCACGCAGAGCGGTTCGGAATCACCGACCCGCTCAGGCGGGCCGCGGTGTCGGCGTGCGCGAACCGGGCGGAGGGGTGTGCTCGCAGGGGGCTGCGGGAACTCGCACGTTTCGCGGGGATCGCGCTCGGCTCGCTGGCGGAGTTGTCCTTCACGCGCTGCGTCGCTGACCCCCTCCACCCGGCCCATCCCCCCATCCGCCGATCCGCCTGTGCGCCTATGCGCCTATGCGTCTGTCAAAACGTCGGCCCGATGCTGAGGGTCCAGTACGCCGACTTGCCGGGCCGGTCCAGCGGCTTGGCGTAGTCGGCCCGCAGGACGATGAATCCGAGCAGGTTGCCCCGGATGGAGGCGCCCCAGCTCCTGAGCGGCTGCCGCACCACGTCGGCATTCTCCCCCGTCCGTCGCCAGACGATGGTGCCATCGGTGAAGCTGTGCCGCCGGTCCCACGCCAGCCCCGCGTCGAAGAATAGCGCGCCCTCGATGGGCGGCAGCCGCACCGGCAGGATGCCCAGCGTGAGGTTGCTGATCAGCGGGAACCGCAGCTCCAGGTTGGCCACGGCGATGCGCGAGCCGATCATCTGATCCAGGGCGGAGCACCCGGTGACGGTGCCGCCCAGGTCGATGAGGCACTCGTTGCGCCGGAACGACCCGGCCGTGTAGCCCCGGATCAGGTCCGTGTTGCCCAGGAAGATCGGGAACTGGCCGTCGTCCCGCCCGAAGCGGCCGAAGAACACCAAGCGGCTGGCGAGCACGATGGGGCCCGCGATCTGATCGTAGCGGCGGACGTCCGCCAACAACTGGTGGTAGCGCCAGCCGCCGAACGCGGGCGCGTACTCCAGCCGGCTCCGTCGCCCGATGAACGGCCCCACGTACAGCGAGATGGAGTTGTCGTTCACCAGCGCGATGCTGGGCTGCACGTAGGTCACCGATCCCAGGCCCTGGGTCTGGAGCCGTTCGTCCAGCAGGAAGCCGGAGGTCGGGTCGAAGTACTGGGAGAACTCCAGAAACGCCCGGGAGACCTGACTGGCGCGCAGGCCCAGCTCCAGCCGCTGGAACCGGCTGAACGGACGCGATGCCTCGACGAAAGCCTGGTGCAGGATGTAGCGATCCAGGCGGGTAGTGAGCTGGCCCCGACCCAGCGAGTCGGTGCCCAGGGAGGAGCCGGAGTAGAAGAACGTGGGGTTCTGCTGGTAGCCGGCCGCCCAGTTGACGCGGTGGGTCAGGTTGGCGTAGACGCTGAGGACCTGCGCCTCTTCGATCCGGCCGTTCACTTCCCCCGCCAGGATCAGGCGGTGGTTGCCCAGCATGTCGGAGAGGGAAATGGCGGTGCCGCCAAAGAACCCGTTGCCGAAATTGTCGCGCTGGTAGCCCACCGACGGCTGCACCACGTAGTCCGGTGCCAGCTTGGCCGAGTAGCGCTTGAGCGTGAACTCGGAGGTGTCGGGCAGCGCCAGCGTGGCGCTGTCCAGCAGCGCCTTGACCGAGATCGGCTCGGGGCCGGCCGCGTGGGTGCCGGGATCGGCCGCCGACGCCCGGAAGCCGCCCTGGTACCGGTAAACCGATGCCGTGGCCAGCGGAGTGGCCGAGGGGATTTGCCCGGGCGGCGGGGGCGCCACCGAATCGGTCCGGCCCGAGTCGCCCGACTGAGCGATCAACCGCGCCGGCGGCTGGTACGGCAGCCGCTTCAGCGAGCGCGGGTTGTCAATGACGTAGACGTTGTAGCCGCCCTTCTCGTAGTAGGTGATGGCCAGCCGGTCCGCCTGGGCGGCCCACGAGATGGCGGGGGAGATGGGGGTGATGCCGGAGACCCCGGTGAAGGCGTTGGTCAGCTGGTAAACCTGGCGGTCGCCCAGGTCGTAGAGAAAGACGTTGGGGATCCCGGTCCGGTCGGAGATGAACGCCAGGGATTGGCCGTCCGGCGCCCACTGGGGGTTGATGTTTTCGCCGCTCATCTGGTCCAGCAATTCGATGCGCCCCTCCGCCAGGTGGTACAACGCCAGGCGCAGGGGTCCAAAGAACAGCGTTTCCAGGTTGGTCTGGCCGCCGCGATCGGTGGCGAAGGCGATGGTGCCGCCGTCGGGGGACCAGACCGGATGCAGCTCGGCGTAGCGGTCCCGGGTGAGCCTGGTGAGCCCGGTGCCGTCGGCGCCCACCAGAAACAAGTCCGACAGCCCGCCGTCGTAGCCGGTGAACACGATGCGGGTGCCGTCGGGGGACCAGGCGGGATTGGTGATGCCGGACAGGGGCACCACGATCCGGCGGTGCACCTGCTTCTTCTGCACGTCGAAGATCACCAGGTCGTCCTGGCCGCCGTGCTTGGCCGCGATGGCGAAGTAGCGCCCGTCGGGCGACCAGGAGCCGGTGGAGTAGATGAATCGCAGGCTCTCGAAGTCGGAGCTGAACGCGCTCTTAATCAGCCGCCGCTTCACCCGCCCGGTCTCCCCATCCGCCAGGTAGAGGTCCACGAAGAACGAATTGCCCTCGGACAGGTAGGCGATTGCTTTGCCGTCCGGCGCCAGCGCGGGCGAGACGTGGTAGGTCCCGCTGGAGCGCCGTTCCGTGAGCAGCGCCTGGGCGAACCGCCGGGCCGGCTGCAGCTCGGCGATCTCGGGCAGGTAGGTCCGCTGCACCGACTCGCGCCATTCATCGGACAGGTCCTCGAGCGACATGCCCAAGGCCCGCTTGAAGCCGTCTTCCATGCCGGCGATGGCGACCGCGTGGAGCACCTCTCCCACCGCGGCATCACCCCAGCGCTCGCCGATGAACGACCAGATGGCGTGCCCGAAGCGGTAGGGGAAGATGTACGGGTTCCAGGTTAGCTCTTCGATGGTGGGGAGGCGCCCTTCCAGGGCCGCGTCGCGCAGCCACATCGCGGTCTGCGGGGTGGTGGGCCCCAGCGACAGGTACTCCGCCATGCCCTCCATGAACCACAGCGGCGGATTGACCTGGATCAGCCGCTGGATGCCGGCCCCGATGCGCCCGCGCGCGAAGATGTCGAACTGGAACTGGTGCACCAGCTCGTGCTGCAGGACGTGCTCGAAATCGGCGTAGGAGCCGGTGAACGGCAGCAGCATCCGGTGCCGGAAGGGCTCGGTGACGCCGCCCGTTCCCTCGCCGATATCGGTGACGTTGTTCTGCTGGAACTCGGTGTGCGAGGCGTAGACGATGAGCGGCTGCCGCTCCCGGTACTGGTGGTTCAGCACCCGGGAGAGCCGGGCGTAGGCCCGCTCCGCCATCCGCGCCGCGTCCATGGCCGCTTCCCGCTCGGCCACGTGGTAGTACAGATCGAAATGCTCGGTCTGCACCACGGAGAAACTCAGCGGGTGATACTGGACCTTGTTCTGCCCGAAGTACTGCGCGCCCGCAGGGTGCACCCATCCCAGGGCGGTGAGGCCCAACACCATCCCGATGCGCCGCATGAATCCCCCTGAGACGACCCCTGCGCTACGGACGCGCGCTCGCCGAGTGCGGCGCGTCCGCCCACAAGCGTTCCAGCTGGTAGAACTCCCGAAGCGAGGGGTGAAACACGTGCACCACGAAATCCACATAGTCGATCAACACCCAGCGGCCGCCCGTGAGCCCTTCGATGTGATGGGGGCGGCGCCCTTCCTTGTTGCAGGCTTCCAGCACCTGTTCAGCCAGCGCCCGCACGTGGGTGTCACTGGATCCCGAAGCGATGACGAAATAGTCCGTGGCGTCGCTCAACTGCCGGAGATCGAGCACGACGAGATCGTTCGCCTTGTGCTCGGTGAGCGCGTGGATCACGGTCTGGATGGTCTGGCTCCCTTCGGTCCCCGGAGGACCCTCGCCGGTACCTCTATTCATAACGCTGCCTGGGCCCAGCCGCCACTGGCCTCCATCCCCTGGCGTCTCCTACTCCACCTGGTAAAACACCCCCCAGGCCCCCGGCCCGGTATGGACCCCGAGGGCCGCCGTCACCGGCTGTACCAGGCAGTCCACCGGGGCATACCGCCTGCGGACCTCCGCCTCCAGGGTCGCGGCCACGTCTGGAGCGTCCGCGTGCACAATTCCGATGCGCACCCGTTCGGGGCGAGGGGTCAGCCGGCGGTCCAGGTGCTCCAACACCCGGGGGATCAGGCGCTCCCGGCCCCGCACCCGGTCCAGGGGCTCCACCAGCCCGTCCTGGCTCAGCTCCAGGATGGGCTTCAGGTGCAGCCACTCACCCACCCAGGCGCGGGCCCGCCCGATGCGGCCCGAGCGTAGCAGGTGCTCGAAGGTGTCCAGCGTGAACAACAGCCCGGAGCGATCCCGCACCTGCTTGAGCTCCTGGGCGATGGCCGGCGCCCGCAGCCCCTTCTTGGCCAGCTCCAGGGCCCGCAGCGCCAGCAGGCCGAGCCCCAGGCTGGTGGTGCGGGTGTCCATCACGGTCACCGTCTGGAACTCGGGCGAGCGGGCCACCGCCGCCGCCGAGGCGCAGGTCCCCGAGAGGGCCCCGGAGAGCATCAACGCCAGGACCTCTTCCCCGTGCGCGATGCCGTCCTGGAAGGCCTGGCGGAACGCGGCCGGCGTGGGCTGCGAGGTGCTGAAGCGGGTGGACTCCTCCCGCATGCGCTGGTACAGCTCGGGGCTGGTGAGGTCCACCCGGTCGAAGTAAACCTTGCCTTCGGCGATGATCTGGAGCGGCACCAGGACGATGCCGTATCGGTCGGTCAGGTCGTCCGGCAGATCGCACGACGAATCCACCACCACGGCGACCCGGCGACGCGCGGGTTCCATCCGCCGGTGCTGCTCGCGTACGTCCTCCGCCTTGCGCGCCTCGACGGCGCCCCAACTCCCGGCCAGCGTGAAGACCCGGTCTGGCTCGTTGGTGTGGATGTGGACCTTGAGCAGGTTCCCGGTGGCGAGCACCACGATGGACGCGCCCAAGGGGCGGAGCCCCGCGCGGACGGCGGTGGCCACCGGCAAGGCGGGGCCCCGCACCAGTACCTCGGTGCAGAACTGGTAGTCCCGCTCCTGCGCCGTCTCGGCCAGGGCCGCGGCGGAAGACAGGAAGTCGGTCGGGACGGGGCGGGTGCCTCGTACCGGGAGGCCCTCGATCAGGCGGGTGATCCCCTCGATGGCGCGGACGAACGCCTTCCCACCGGCGTCCACCACGCCGGCCTCCCGCAGCACGGCCAGCAGCTGGGGCGTGCGCGCCAGGGCCGCCTGGGCCCCGGCCAGGACCTCGCGCATGAACTCGTCGATCCGGCGGGTCAACCGGGTGGCGTGCTCGGCCGCTTCGGCCACGGCGCGGGCCACGGTGAGAATGGTGCCCTCCACCGGCTCGTCCAACGCGGCGGCCAGCTCGTCCGAGCCGGCGCGCATGGCCAGCGCCAGGTCGGCGGGGGCGGCCTGCTCCAGGTTCCCCAGGGCGTCGCGGAAGCCCAGGAGGAAGTGCGCCAGCAGCATCCCCGAATTGCCGCGGGCGCCCAGCAGGGAGCCCTCGGCCATGGCCCGGGTCACGGTGGGGAGGGGGGCGCGCCGCAGGCGGCGCACCGCGACCGCGACCGACCGCAAGGTGAGAGCGAAGTTGGTTCCGGTGTCCCCGTCGGGAACCGGGAAGACGTTGATGCGATTGATCTCGTCGCGCCCCGCGTCCACCCACTCGGCCGCGGCCAGCAGGGAGGACCGCAGACGTGGTCCGTCGAGGTGCGTGAGCTCGATGGCGCCCAGCGCTACTCCTTCACCACCCACACCCGGACTTCCGCCTGCACGCCGGCGTCGAGCCGGATGGGCACCTTGTAGATGCCGATCATCTTGATGGGCTCGTCCAATACCACCCGGCGCTTGTCCAGCGCAAAGCCTCGCTCCTTGAGCTGCTGCGCGATGTCCTGGGCGGTGATGGATCCGAACAGCTTCTCGCCTTCCCCGGTCTTGACCGTGAAGGTGAGGGACACCGCGGCCAGCTGTTGGGCCACCTGCTCCGCCTCCCCGCGCTGGGTCGCCAGGCGGGTGTCGCGGCGCTGCGCCTCCACCTCGATGCGCCGCTTGTTGCCGGCGGTCGCCGGGTACGCCAGGCCCCTGGGCAGCAGGTAGTTGCGCGCGTAGCCGTCCTTGACCGCCACCACTTCGCCGGCTTTGCCCAGGTGGGCCACGTCTTCACGCAGGATGATTTCCATGTTCCTTACTCCGGTGTCAGTTCCGAGGCGCGGCCCATCGCTTCCGCAGGTCCATCCGGGCGTCCACCACGCCCAACACAATGGCGCCCGCCACGACGGCGGGCAAGACGAGGAGGGTCACCAGCGCGAACAGCACCGCGGTGCCGCAACCGGCTCCACCCATGAGCGCGAGCCCAAAGGCGGTGACCGCCACGCCTCGCAGCCCGTAGAGCACCCCCGTCACTACCAGCAGGTTGAGCGCCGCGCCCTTGGCCGCCGCGAGCCGGGGGATCAGCACTACCACCAGGGAGACCACGCCCACCCAGCCCAGGTGCTCGGAGAAGCGGAAATCGCGGAATCGTCCGGGGGGCGTCCCCCAGGGTTGGCGTCGGGCCCGGTAGTAGATCGCCGCCGCCAGCCCTAAGCCGGCCAATAGCTGAACGGCCAGCGTAGCGGCGTACTGATCCGCCAGCACCCGGACGCCGGTCTCGAACCAGCGCTCCATCTCGCCCAAGGACGCTCCACCCGGTCCGGCCGCCCCGCTCGCGGCGAGCTGCGCCAGGGTCACCCGCACGGCGAACCCGGTGCGATGTTCCACATACCAGTGGATGGCGTCCCAGCTCCACCCCAGGATCGGGAGCAGCAGGACCAGCGACACCGCAGACGTGGTGACCGCCAGCAACGCCCGGTGGGTGACGCTGCTCCGCGAGTACACGGTGGCGAGCACGAACGTCGCTCCGCCGATGACGGCGACGGCGCGGGTCACTTGGTCGGGCGGCTCTCCCGGCTCCAGCAGCCAGAGCAGCGCCAGGCCGCAGATCAGGGCCGCCAGCGCGATCTCCCCCCGGGTGCGCGGCCGGGTGGCGGCCAGCAACGCTCCTAGTGGGACCAGGCAGAGGCCCACCGGGGCGAAAATGGCAAACGCGATGGAAGCGAACGCCACCCGCCCCAAGCCACGAGCCTGCGGCTGTGCGGACGGCACCAGGCCTACCGGGCGTATCCCCGGATGTAGGGCAACAGCGCCAGCTGGCGGGCGCGCTTGATCGCCGTGCTCAACTGCCGCTGATGACGGGAGCACGCCCCGGACAGACGGCTGGGCAGGATCTTGCCGCGCTCGGTGGTGAAGCGCGACAGGGTTCGCTCATCCTTGTAGTCCACGATGCGCACCCCCATCTCGCAGATGGGGCACGACTTCCGATGCCGTCTCATTCGTCCTCCTCCACACCCACGTCGTCGGCCGCCGGTTCCACCGGCGCGGCCACCGCCGAGGCAGGCGTGGCGCCCTCGTCAATGACGATCAGATGGCGCAGCACGCTCTCGTCCAGTTTGATCAGGCGCTCGAACTCGGCCAGCTGCCGGGTCTCGGCGTCGAACTGGACGACCACGTAATAGCCCACCTCCCGGCCCTTGATGGTGTAGGCCAGCTGCCGTTTCCCCCAGTGGTTGACCTGGCGGATCGGCTCGGGCTTCTCGGTGGTCTTGAGGAGTGCATGGAACCGCTCCAGGTGCTCGTTCACCTGGGCCTCTTCCAGCGAGCTGTCGAAGATGTACACGACTTCGTACCGATTGGTCATGGCACCATCCTTTGGTCGTGAGCGACCCCGGCCCGGTGCAGGCCGGAGTAGGCGGTATGTGGTGCAACAAGATAGCCGCGCCGCGGTTGAATGGGTAGACGGATGGCGCTGACGGACACGGCCGGTCCGGGCCGGGTCATTCCCGCGCCATCCGTCTACCCATTCTCATCGTCCGCGCGCGGCTTCTTGTTGAACCGGTTCATCGCTGTCTCGATGCCGTCGGTGACCCAGCATTCCACGGCGTCGGCCATCTGGGGGAGCAGGCCCGTCAGGATCCTGCCCTCCTGCTCGGTGAACGGTGCCAGCACCCAATCCGCCAGGTCGGTGACGTCCTGAGGGATGGGGCCGATCCCGATCCGGAGCCGGGAATACACCCGCGACGCCAGGGCCGATTCCACGCTCTCCAGCCCGTTGTGCCCGCCGGAGGACCCCCTCGCCCGCAGCCGGAACGTCTCCAAGGGCAGGGCGCCATCGTCCACCAGGATCAGCAGGTCGCGGGCGGGGTCGAACTCGGGATGCGCCAGCAGCGGGAGCAGGGCGGTCCCGCTGTTGTTCATATAGGTGTGCGGTTTGATCAGGAGCAGCGGCTGGCCGGCCACCGTCCCGCTGGCCGCCAGTGCCTGCGGGGCGCGACGGAAGGCCAGTTGCCAACGGTTGGCGAGCGCGTCGGCCAGGAGGAACCCGGCATTGTGCCTGGTATCCGCGTA
>Ga0153915_10001025_pt1 | contig 25794 bp, 18 predicted proteins | sample Opewatmetagenome_2_FD_107003 | JGI IMG/M metagenome (GOLD analysis project Ga0153915, IMG submission 107003) | Freshwater wetland microbial communities from Ohio, USA - Open water 3 Core 3 Depth 3 metaG | ecosystem: Environmental > Aquatic > Freshwater > Wetlands | place: USA: Ohio, Lake Erie...
GAAAGAAAAGCCGGGAAAGCTCAGCCTCATCTGCAGAATTAAGCTGAACAGGCTTTTCATTCAGGTCATACAGCTTTTCAATAAACAAAGCAACCGCCTCAGGATCAGTTTCATCATCAGTCAGTTCTTCAGCAATGGAGGTAATCGTTTCAGAGAGTTGCCCTTCCTGTGATGACAGATCAAGAAAAAATTGGGCCAGAAGAAATAGAAAGATTAACTTTTTCATTTTATTCAGGAAATGTAATTTTTTGTTACACAGAGGACCACAGAGAATTCACCGAGGTCCACAGAGTTCATAAAATAAATCTTCTAATGCCATTTTTAAGAGCGGTAACATTGAAATTAATAAGTAATCCAAATCTCATATTTGAAAGCTTCATGTAAGTAAGTATCTGTGCTTCATGGACCGGGCAAAACTCATCAACTACCTTTAGTTCGACAACGACAGAATTCTCGACCAGTAAATCGATGCGATAACCACAATCTAGTTTAATGTTCTTATATACTACAGGTGTTGGTTGCTGTCTTCGGTATAAAAGACCTTTTTTGCCCAGCTCAAATGCCAGACATTCCTCATAAGCTGATTCAAGCAATCCAGGCCCCAGGCTTTTATGCACCTCTATTGCACAGCCTATAATATTCTGTGTGATTTCATTTATTTTCATATAAAAGTCTTTTGAGTAAGTTATTTTAAATTGTTTTCTTAGTGGAACTCAGTTTTTTCTCTGTGAATCTCTGTGAAAACTCTGTGCTCTCTGTGTAAGTTTTTAAAATTCTTTTTTAACATCTTGCGCGCTTTGCGGTTTTTTCTTCACATTCTAGGCGATTAAGGTTTTTTTGGGGGACCTGATTTTAGATATCATTTTAAATGAAATATTAAGGATGCAGAAGAAGTAACTCCAAGTGTTTCGTGAGTTGCAAAACCCAGATCCATCTGAACGAATTTTACATTGTACCCTATCCCAAAACTGAATGAAGTGTTTTCGCTGCTAAATCCTCCCCGGAACCAGAGGTTTTTCAGAGTCTCATACTCTAATCCCATTCTGACTGCCGGATCCCTTCCGGTAATCATCTGAATTTCTGCACCTGCAAAAAGAACCTTACTGAGGTAAATTCCCGCCCCCGCCCTGATTGACGACGGAAGATAACTTTTTCTCAATGACCCCGGTACCGGATTGAATAAATGAAAACCGATACGGATCTTTTCAACAGGTATGATATAAATTCCGGCCTCGAATGTGAGCAACTGCCTTTCGTTATATTCTCCCGATCCCTTTTCAGTCAGGTAATCAATCTGAATTCCCCCGGAAATCTTTTCTGAGAATTTCAATCCGCATGCAAGACCTGCAGTCTGCCGTCTGAAATCACTGTATCCGAAATGATTGTATATTCCTGCCAGGCAAGCCTTTCCTGCAGGTATAATCAAGCCTATAGTTCTTGACCCCAGCTCATTGATATTGAATCTGTTTTCGTAATTGACTCCAAATGAAAGAGTTTTATTAAATGGAAGTGTAGCCTGGTTGTGAAATGCTGACCAGAATCCCGGTTTCATCACGCATGAGTGGCTCATTCCGGTTTCACCAGCACCTGCAGAAAAAAGCCATGGATCGCCTGCGAAGGCTGATGAAAAAAGGAAAATTGCTAAAACCGAAACAGATATTTTGTGCAGCGAGTACAAACTGTTTCAAATTACCTCTCTAAAATATGCAAAAAAATCCGATCTGCAATAATTAGATCGAGTTATTTTTCTTCCTCTCAGTGTCCCTCTGTGTAACCTCTGTGTCGCTCTGTGTATTTCTTCTTTTGTTACAGAGAGATCCACAGACCTGCCTGCCGGCAGGCAGGGAAGTCACAGAGATCCACAGAGTTAGGGCCGTTAGTTGGTTTTGAACGGATATTTTACATTCTTTAGCTCTTCATTGGCCTCAACAATCTTCTTCTTCAGGTTTTCCTTATACTGTATCACAGCTTTCATTATCTTTTCATCACTTGTGCCAAGGATCTGAGCAGCAAGTATTCCTGCGTTCTGCGCAGCATTGACACCAACCGTCGCTACCGGAATTCCTGGAGGCATTTGCAGGATAGACAAAATGGAGTCAAGAGCTTCAAGCGAGGTTTTTATAGGGACCCCAATAACAGGGACAGGTGTCATAGAAGCTATGACTCCCGGCAAATGAGCGGCCATTCCGGCGGCAGCAATAATGACCTTTATCCCCCGCGATTCAGCTTCTTTGGCAAATTTCCCTACCTCTTCCGGTGTCCTGTGCGCCGAAAGTGCATTCATTTCGAAAGGTATCTTAAGGTCATTTAGGATCTGTGCTGTTTTTTCCATTACTGTCAGGTCGGATGTGCTGCCCATAATTATGCTTACAACAGGTTTCATTCAAAATATTTTAATTTAACTTCCTGATAAGGACAAAAATAAGTTATTATTTTCATATTTTCGAAGCGGTTTATAATTCAGACCTAAGCAATGAAAGAAATACAGATCCTGGATAAGAAATTCAGGGAATTTATTCCCGAACAGGCAATTCAGGACAGGATCAATGAGCTTGCCATTCAAATAAACCACGATTTTGCCGGGAGAGAGATCATTTTTATCGGCGTCCTGAATGGTGCCTTTATGTTCGCCTCTGATCTGTTCAAAAAAATCGATCTCAAAGCCTCCATAACATTTCTCAAGCTTTCGTCATACACGGGTACATGCTCATCAGGAGCTGTAAAACAACTCATAGGATGGAATGAAGATCTGAAAGATAAACCAGTGGTAATTATAGAAGATATTGTTGATACCGGTGATACTCTGGAACATACAATTAATGAAGTCGCAGTCAGGAATGTCTCTGAAATTAAGGTAGTCACGCTTCTCTTGAAACCAGCTGCCTACAGGAAGGAAATAAAACTGGATTACATCGGATTCAAGATACCGAATGATTTTGTGGTTGGTTATGGACTTGACTATGACGGTTTCGGACGTAACCTGCCTTCTGTTTATAAAATAGTACTTTAATTAGCTTGTTTATGGTTAATTTTTTGATTTTTGGACCTCCCGGTTCAGGAAAGGGAACCCAGTCAGTAAAACTGGCTGAGAAATTCAATCTGACGCATCTTTCAACAGGTGACATGCTCCGGGCTGAAATTGCAGCTGGAACGCAGCTTGGGATAAAGATGAGTTCAATAATGTCAAAAGGTGAACTTGTCCCCGACGAAGTTGTTATCGAAATGATAGCTGCCAAAATTGACAGTTCGAAGGATTGTGCGGGATTCCTTTTCGACGGATTTCCTCGCACTGTCGCTCAGACTGTTGCCCTGGAAAAAATGCTGAATGACAGGGGAATGAAGATAAATAGTATGCTCGTCCTTGATGTTGAACATGATGAACTTGTTAAAAGACTGGTTCTCAGAGCTGAACAATCGGGCCGGCCCGATGATAAGGATCCCGTCGTTATTAAGAACAGGATCGATGTTTATAAGGCAAAGACTGAGCCTATCATTGATTACTGCCGGAAAAGAGGGATATATCAACCCATTAACGGAATGGGTACTATAGAAGATATCTTCGGAAGGCTCAGCCGCAATATGAAGAAATATTTGTAAAACTCTGTGCTCTCTGTGTCTTCTCTGTGCTCTCTGTGTAAGTTCTTCAATTTTAAAAACTTACACAGAGTTCCACAGAGGGTTCACAGAGTTCCAACGAGTAAGAAATGATTATGTCCGGATCGAATTTTGTTGATTATGTCAAGATATATTGCCGCGCAGGGAATGGAGGGCCGGGATCGGCCCACCTGCGGAGGGAGAAATTCATCCCTAAGGGCGGTCCTGACGGTGGTGACGGCGGCAGGGGAGGACATATTATTTTAAAAGGGAATAATCAGATGTGGACTCTTCTGCATCTGAGATACAGGCGGCATATATTTGCTGGCAATGGAGAACCCGGAGGTGCACAGCAATCATCTGGTGCTGAAGGGAAAAATGTCATCATTGAAGTTCCTCTTGGAACCATTGTAAAAAAGGAAGATTCGGATAACATTCTCTTCGAGATTACAAATCATGATGACGAGAAAATACTGGCAAAGGGAGGCCGGGGCGGATTGGGAAATACTCATTTTAAGTCGGCTACCAACCAGACACCAAGGTATGCCCAGCCCGGAGAGACTGGTGTAGAGGGCAAATTCATACTTGAACTTAAGATGCTTGCTGATGTCGGCCTTGTTGGATTTCCAAACGCTGGTAAATCAACTTTGCTGTCCGTAGTTTCGGCTGCAAAGCCGAAAATTGCGGATTATCCTTTCACAACACTGGTACCGAGCCTTGGAATTGTTCCATACAGAGATGATAAGTCCTTCGTAATGGCCGATATACCTGGTATAATTGAAGGAGCTCACGAAGGCAAGGGACTGGGAATAAGATTTCTCAGGCACATTGAAAGGAATTCCATGCTTCTTTTTATAATACCGGCTGACAGTAAAAATATCAGGGAAGAATATGAGATCCTGGTGAATGAGCTGAAGATGTATAATCCTGAACTCCTCGACAAAAAACGAATGCTTGCAATATCCAAATCAGACCTGATTGACGATGAGCTTAAACAGGAAATCAGGCTTGATCTGCCTGACATCTCCCGTGTTTTTATTTCCTCGGTTACCGGCGAGGGCATTAATAAACTTAAAGATATAATCTGGAAAATACTTAATAATTAATGTTTTCCGTACCCATACACATTGACCAGCAGCTTTTTTTATTCCTGAACTCGGCAAACTCTCCATTCTGGGATAAGGTGATGTATACTATAAGTATGGTTGTTGTGTGGTTTCCTCTCTATCTGGCAATCCTGATATACCTTGGATTAAGATATAAAAGGAAATTCCTGATAATAGTCTTATTTATAATTGTAGCAGTTACACTGTCCGATCAGCTTGCACTTCTCATTAAAAACAGCGTACACCGGCTGCGTCCCTGCCATGAGCCATCGATTGCAGGACTTGTGCATCTTGTAAATGGCAGGTGCGGAGGGCTGTACGGATTTGTTTCATCCCATGCCGCTAATGCATTCAATGTGGCATTGCTGAGTCTTATGTTCATAAAGAAAAGATGGTATACGTTAAGCATCATTTTGTGGGCGGCAATAGTAGGGTACAGCAGGATATATCTCGGTGTCCATTATCCGGGTGATGTATTATGCGGTTCAATTCTCGGGGCACTTATCGGATTTACCATGTACCGGCTTTATGATATGACTGACAGATATTATCTTCAGAAAAAAAGATATTTTAATGAGGGCTCTTCAATCTTATTAGTCCAACCTCCCAATCCCCCAAAGGGAGGGGCTACACCTTAAAATTTATGATCTGCATTAACCTCGAATCCACTGATCCTTTTTTCAACCTGGCTGTTGATGAGTACCTTCTTAAAAACAGCAAAAAGGATTTTTTGATTCTTGGCATCAATGACAGGGCATTAATAATAGGCAAGCATCAGGTGGTACACAGGGAGGTTGATACACGGTTTGTGACAGAAAATGATATTACGGTAATTAGAAGAGTTTCAGGGGGAGGAACTGTATTCCATGATAAGGGGAACCTGAATTTTTCTTTTATTGTGAATAGCGAGCCCGGTAAACAGGTTGATTTCAGAAAATATACCAGCCCTGTAGTAGAATTTTTATCATCTCTTGGAGTAGATGCAACATTTGAAGGCAAGAATGATTTGAAAGTCAATGGATTAAAAATATCAGGAAACGCAGAACATGTCTTTCATGACAGGGTGCTGCATCATGGTACATTGCTTTATGATACGGACCTTGCAATGCTTGAAAGCTCGACCCGGAAAGATAAAGGAAGATACGAAACCAGGGCAGTCAGCTCAAATCCGGCTCCGGTGACCAACCTGATCACCATATTAAATAGCGTATTAAAATATGGTGATAATATATTTGAATTCAAATCTCTTATGATGGAGTGGTTTTTAAAAAACTACCCGGGTTCCGAAATCTATGCCCTTTCAGAAGTGCAGAGGCTGGCGGTTTCCGAACTTGCAGCCTCAAAATACAAAACATGGGAATGGAATTATGCATATGGTCCTGAATATTATTTTAATAGCCAATTTGCCTTTAGGGAAAGAGAAATCTCCTGCCGTTTGTTTGTCAGTGACGGACTGATATGGGAATGTGAATTAAAAGGGTATGATGGTCTGAAGAAGGCATCAAAAAATCTGATCGGCTGCAGGCATATGGTAAAAGATATTCAGGAGGTGCTCGAAAAAGAATTTATTTTAAGCAGGGAATTTGATGTTTATAATTTATTTTAGACTGATAATTAATCCTCGGTGGATCTCTGTGTTTTCTCCGTGGAACTCTGTGATTTCTCAGTGCGGCAATCGACCTCATCCCAAAGACAAAGAATCCCATTGACGGTAGGCTGAGAAGTCACAGAGGTCCACAGAGATATAACAAATCATAATTTTGTGAAATGGATATTCTGAAATCAATATTTATCTGGGTTGAGGGTATTTTGTTTATCATAATCTTCCTCCCGGTGACCTGCCTTGTCTGGTTACTGGTTCTGCCGTTCGACAGCGAACGGAAGGTTATGCACTGGATGTTGGTTTACCAGAGTTATCTGATTTCAAAGATCCTGCCAATCTGGAAAATCAGTATTGAAGGCAGGCAAAAGGCTGACAGGAAATCCACATATGTTATTATATCAAACCACCAGTCAATTCTTGATATCCTTATTATAAACTGCCTCAGGTACCGCTTCAAATGGATTTCCAAAATCGAGGTCATGAAAAGGCCTGTACTTGGGTGGTATCTGAAAATGGCAAAATACATCACAGTGGACCGTGGCAACAAGGAAAGCAAGGAAGAGATGATTGAGCAATCATACAACCTTCTCAGAAGGGGCACTTCAATCATGATGTTTCCGGAAGGGACACGATCGATCAACTGTGAAATCGGTTTTTTTAAAAGAGGAGCATTCCAGCTTGCAATTAGGGCCAGTTTGCCAATTCTGCCTGTACTGATCGACGGTACCGGCAAAATTCTTCCAAAGCATGGATTAATCTTTGGAACCGGACATAGGATAAAAGTCAAAGTTTTTGATCCTGTTCCACCCGGATCATTTAATACTGACGACCCGGATACCCTGGCCCTTAAATTCAGTACCTTTATGACCCGGGCTCTGAAAGAACTAAGGGCAGGAATTAATTAAAATGCCACATAGCGCATCATACCGACGGATCCTTCATAAAATGGGGTATTATGATTATCAGCGAGGACTGATATATCATCACCTGGATGAGGAGGGAGGCTGGAGCGACCATTTGAAGAACTGCAGGAATTTCATTCTTAAATCACTTGATTTTTATAAGCCTTCGGTTGTAACTGTCCTTGGAAGCGGCTGGCTTCTTGACCTTCCACTCAGGGAAATTGCTGACAAGGCATCGCAAATAAATCTTGTTGATATTGTTCATCCGCCTGAAGTTAAGAGTCAGGTCACTGAAATAAAAAATGTTGTGTTAAGGGAGGATGATATTTCCGGAGGCTTGATCTCAGATGTGTGGAACAAGGCAGGACAAAGGTATTTCTTCAATAAACTCCGGTCGCTGGAGAATATTAAAGTACCGGAATATAAGCCTCAATTCAATACAGGAATGATCATTTCCCTCAATATTTTTACCCAGCTTGAAGTTCTGCCGGTTGAACTGCTGAAGAAGAAAACAGTAGTTGATGAAGAGAGTTTTGTGCGATTCAGGAAAGCAATTCAGCAGAATCATTTATCGTTTCTCAAAAATCATGAATCGGTTCTGATAACGGATTTTTCTGAAGTGATAACCGAGCGATCAGGCAGGGTACGTGAAATCAATTCTGTCCTGGTCGATCTTCCGGAAGGAAGGCGAAAAGAAGAATGGACCTGGTATTTCGATCTCAGAAATTCAGATTATTATCGTAAAAAATCAGTATTCAGGGTTTCGGCAGTACTTCTTTGACATGAACAACGGAAATATCAAAAAAACATATAAAGATCTCATAAATAAAAATGAACAAATTCTTGCCGGGCTGAAGAAACGGCAATTGGTTATTTCGCTGCTCAGGCTTCTGGTATTCGTATCAGGAGGTATTCTTACTGTATTCGGTTTCAGCCTTTCGGCGGCTGTTGGGATTCCTGTTTTATTACTAACCATTTTTCTGTTCCTTCTTCTTGTGAAGAGATTCACAATATACTCCGATAAAATTACAATTGCAGAAAATCTTATCAGAATCAATAGCTATGAACTAAATGCACTTGAGGGTGATTATTCTGCATTTGACGGGGGAAATGAGTGGATTGATCCCGGACATGATTTCTCAAGCGACATCGATCTTTTTGGTGAGGATTCGGTTTTCAGGTACCTTAACAGAACTGTCACCGGTCCCGGAAAATTACTTCTCGCAGGCTGGCTTGCTGAACCATTTGAAATGAACGGAGCAATTCCGGAAAGGCAGGAAGCTGTCAGGGAGCTGGCAGAAAAGCTGGGATGGCGCCAGCAATTCGCAGCCTTCGGACTTGACAAGCACCTTGATGAAAATGAGATATTGAGCCTGAATACCTGGCTAAATGGGAAGGAAAATTTCTTCTCTTCCAAGGTTATGAAGCTTTTGACATACTTTTTACCTGCTGCAGGAATCAGTGTCCTTTTACTGGTTATTGCTGGCATCCTTCCATTGATTGTTTTTTTGCTTCAGTATTGTTTCAATCTTCTTCTTATCGGTGTATTACTGACAAGGGTAAACAGGATTCATGAAATGGTATCCAGGAAACACGTGTTTCTTTCATCTGTTGAGCAGCTCGTTAAATCTTTTGAAAAAGAACAATTTAACTCATCCGTTTTAACTGCCATTCAGGAAAAAATATTCACCAGACAGGGTTCGGTTGCTGATAAAATCAGGAAGCTTGATAAGTTGATCAGGGCGTTCGACAGCAGGCTCAACCTGTTTGTAGGTTTTATCCTTAACGGTCTTTTGTTATGGGATTTACATTGTATAATGCGGCTGGAGAAATGGAGAAAGTCATCAGCATCCAATCTGCCGGTCTGGCTTAATCTTCTGGGAGAGATCGACGGTTTTAACAGCCTTGCCAACTATTCATACAATAATCCTGATAACTCATTTCCGATTGTAACTAAGAACGGACCTGTTATTGAGGCTTTAGGAATGGGACATCCATTGCTGAATAGTGAAATCAGGATTAACAACGATTTTTCGGTTGAACAGCGTGGGAAGGTTTATATAATAACAGGTGCGAATATGGCTGGAAAGAGTACCTTCCTGCGGACCGTCGCAGTGAATATGGTACTGGCTATGACCGGTGCACCGGTTTGTGCCGGAAAAATGAGATTCTCCCCCATAAAGCTATTCACAAGCATGAGAACTACTGACTCCCTCAGTCATAATGAATCATATTTCTATGCAGAGCTTAAACGGCTTAAAATCCTTAAAGAAAGGCTCGAACAGGGTGACAATGTCTTTTTTATTCTTGATGAGATCCTGAAAGGTACTAATTCAACCGATAAAAGCCTTGGCTCTAAGCTGTTTCTCAGACGATTAATTGAACTTGGAGCAACAGGGTTAATAGCCACGCACGATATATTACTCGGTGAAATGGAAAAGGAATTTCCCGGTAATGTTGTTAACAAATGTTTTGAAATTGAGATTGATGGGGAAAACATCAGTTTTGACTATAAGCTCCGCGATGGGATAACCCGTAAAATGAATGCTGCCGTTCTGATGAAGCAGATGGGTATTGCCTGACAACAGATTTATTAACATTTTCGGGCCTGATATAATTGTCAATTAATCAGATAAATATTTTAGGAGCCCGATTTTTGTCACTTTCTCCCGGTTAAAAATTGCAGCTATTGTTGAAAAATTGGCAAGACAAGCCTTCCTTAAATAACTATATTTGCGCAAAATTATTAAAAATGTCAGTTGTTGGATATTCTGAAGAACATATAAAGACCCTTGAATGGCGGGAGCATATCAGGTTAAGACCCGGTATGTACATCGGGAAACTGGGTGATGGCTCCTCGCAGGATGACGGTATTTATGTTCTGATAAAGGAGGTAATGGATAACGCCGTTGACGAATACATGATGGGATTCGGGAAAAAAATTGATGTAGCCATCAACGGGAATGAGGTAAGGATCCGTGATTACGGACGGGGCATTCCTTTAGGAAAAGTGACTGAAGCTGTTTCGAGGATGAACACGGGCGCAAAGTATGATTCAAAAGCTTTTAAAAAGTCTGTTGGTTTGAATGGCGTTGGTGTAAAAGCCGTTAATGCTCTGTCCTCCAGTTTTGTCATCAGGTCGATCCGCGACGGGCAGATCAAGGTAAGTGAGTTTGAGCACGGAATCATTATTAAGGACCATCCTTTAAAACCAACCCAGGAAGAAAATGGAGTTGAAGTTATCTTTCAGCCCGATGAAGTAATGTTCGGCAATTATTACTTCATATCCGAGTACGTGGATTCGATGCTAAAAAACTACGTGTACCTGAATTCCGGGCTGATAATAAATTTTAACGGGAATAAGTTCTTCTCAAAAAATGGTTTAGTCGATCTGCTTAACGAAAACATGAGCAAGGAAGGACTTTATCCAATAGTTCATCTTAAAGGGGAGGATATTGAGATTGCTTTCACCCACGGATTACAGTACGGCGAGGATTACTACAGCTTTGTAAACGGGCAGAATACCACCCAGGGAGGATCACATCTGCTTGCCTTCCGCGAAGCTTTTGTCAAAACTATTCGTGATTTTTATAAAAAGGATTACGATCCTTCTGACATCAGGTCATCCATAATAGCAGCGATAAGTATTAAAGTTGAAGAGCCTATATTTGAATCCCAGACAAAAACAAAGCTGGGATCAAAGGATATGGGACCCGAAGGTCCTTCAGTGAGGAACTTCATAAACGAATTCATTAAAAAGCAGCTGGATGATTATCTTCATAAAAATCCTGAAACCGCAAGGATAGTCCTTAAACAGATCCAGGATTCAGAAAAAGAGAGAAAAGCAATTTCCTCTATTCAGAAGCTTGCAAGGGACAGGGCAAAGAAAGTGAGTCTCCATAACAAAAAACTGCGTGATTGCCGTATACATTACAACACTAATGATGCAAGGAAGCTTGAGTCGACAATATTTATAACAGAGGGAGATTCCGCGAGCGGATCAATAACCAAATCGAGGGAGGTTGAAACCCAGGCAGTCTTCAGCCTCAGAGGCAAGCCTCTTAACTCCTTCGGACTTACGAAAAAGATTGTTTATGAAAATGAAGAGTTCAACCTGCTTCAGTCGGCATTGAATGTTGAAGACGGAATTGAGGATCTGAGGTACAACAATATCGTAATTGCAACGGATGCCGATGTCGACGGGATGCATATACGGCTGCTTTTGCTGACTTTTTTCCTTCAGTTCTTTCCGGACCTTGTAAGAAAGGGCCACGTTTACATTCTGCAAACACCGCTTTTCAGGGTAAGGAACAAAAAAGAAACAAAGTATTGCTATACACCCGATGAGAAAGCAAAAGCTATTAAGTCTCTCGGTCCTAACCCTGAAATTACCAGGTTCAAGGGACTCGGGGAGATATCTCCTGATGAGTTCAGCCATTTTATCGGGAAAGACATGAGACTCGAGCCTGTAAGGATGAAGAAAAACGATGCGGTTAATGGGTATCTTGAGTTCTATATGGGGAAAAATACTCCTGACCGCCAGGATTTTATCATAGAAAACCTGAGAGTTGAGGAAGATCTTGTGGAGCAGGAAAAATAGCCGGGTTATTTAGGAGAAAGAAATAAAGGATGGAAGATCAGGATTTTGAAATAGACCAGCCGGAGGGGAAAGAAGAGATTCCCCGTGGACCGGTTGCGCTGCATTCAGTGACAGCCCTGTCGGGAATGTATCAGGACTGGTTCCTGGATTATGCTTCGTATGTAATCCTTGAACGGGCGGTCCCACATCTCGACGACGGGCTGAAACCAGTTCAACGGCGCATCCTGCATTCCATGAAGAGAATGGATGACGGCCGTTTTAACAAAGTGGCCAACATCATTGGCCATACAATGCAGTTCCATCCTCATGGGGATGCGTCTATTGGGGATGCACTGGTGCAGCTTGGGCAGAAAGACTTTCTGATTGATGCACAGGGTAACTGGGGCAACATTTTGACTGGCGATGGTGCTGCTGCCCCGAGGTATATCGAGGCACGGCTTTCAAAATTTGCGATCGATGTGGTGTTCAATCCTAAAACAACCGAGTGGAAGCAGTCATATGACGGCCGGAACAAGGAGCCTGTAACATTGCCGGTAAAATTCCCTCTTCTTCTTGCCATGGGAGTGGAAGGTATAGCTGTTGGCCTTGCATCAAAAATACTTCCCCACAATTTCAATGAACTGATCGATGCTTCCATAGACTATCTGCTGGGCAAGGAATTTGTGCTTTATCCCGATTTTCCAACCGGCGGTATGATCGATGTCTCAAAATACAATGACGGACAAAGGGGGGGGGTAGTAAAAGTAAGAGCTAAGATCGAAAAAATAGATAAAAAGGCCTTGGTAATAAGCGAGATACCATTTGGGAAAACCACTTCAACACTTATTGAGTCGATAATTAAAGCCAACGAGAAGGGGAAGATAAAAATCAGGAAAATTGATGATAATACTTCAGCAAATGTTGAGATTGTAATTCAGCTTGTACCGGGAGTTTCTCCTGACAAAACAATTGATGCCCTATATGCACTTACTGACTGTGAGTATTCAATCTCACCAAATACATGCGTCATAGCAGGTAGCAAACCTTCCTTTATGGGGGTGAGTGATATACTTAAATATTCAGCTGACAAGACAGTAAAACTTCTTACGACTGAACTGGAAATAAGACAGAATGAGCTGCGTGAAGACTGGCATCTTTCAACTCTTGAAAAAATATTTATTGAAGAACGGATTTACCGGGATATTGAGAAATGTGAAACTTGGGAATCCGTCATCGAAACTATTGACAAAGGGCTCAGGCCATTCAGAAAAAGGTTGCTTCGTGATGTTACCAGGGAAGACATTATTCAGCTTACAGAGATCAGGATCAAGAGGATATCAAAATATGATTCAGGGAGAGCCGATGAGCATATAAAAGCTATTGAAACTGAACTGGAAGAGGTTAGGAATCATCTCCGGAATATAATCCCATTCTCAGTAACCTACTTCAGGCAGATTAAGAAGAAATACGGAAAAGGCAGGGAAAGGAAGACCGAAATAAGATCTTTTGACACTATCCTGGCGACAAAAGTTGTTGCTAACAATGCCAAGCTTTACATAAATTACAAGGAAGGCTTTATTGGTACAAGCCTGAAAAAGGATGAATTCGTTTGCGACTGTTCCGATATAGATGATATTATCGTTATAAGAAAGGATGGAGTATTTCTGATTACGAAAGTTGCCGAAAAGGTTTTTGTAGGGAATGATATCATTTATGCCCAGGTATTCCTGAAAAATGATGAACGGACTATTTATAATATTGTATACCAGGATGGCAAAGATGGATCGATGCTCGTAAAACGTTGTGCCATTACAGGTCTTACCCGCGATAAGGAATATAACCTCACAAGGGGAACGCCGGGATCAAAAATTGTTTATTTCAGCGCAAATCCTAACGGGGAAGCCGAGGTGATCAAGGTCCATCATAAGCCCAAGGCAAGGCTGAAAAAACTGGTTTTTGAATTTGATTTCGGCCAGCTTGCTATAAAGGGGAAATCTTCAATGGGAAACATTCTTACGAAAAATGCAGTTCATAAGATTAGCCTGAAGGAGAAAGGATTATCGACTCTCGGAGGAAGGAAGATATGGTTTGATGATGCAGTATTCAGGCTGAATGTGGATGGAAGAGGCATGTTCCTCGGAGAATTCAGCGCTGATGACAAAATTCTTGTCATGACCAAAAGCGGTTTTTTCAGGCTTACAGGATTTGACCTGTCAAATCATTTCGAAGACAACATACTCATAATTGAAAAATACCGTCCCGGAAAGGTTTATTCGGTTATTTACTGGGATGCAGAGCAGAAATTCTATTATGTGAAAAGATTCACAATAGAAGAATCCGAAAAACCCATGTGTTTTATTAATGAAGATCCCGAATCAAAGCTTATTAGCATCACAGAAGTTGAATACCCGCGATTTGAAATCATTTTTGGCGGAAAACACAAAGCACGTGAAAACGAGATTATTGAGGTAGCGGAATTCATTAGCATAAAGAGCTATAAAGCCAAGGGGAAAAGGCTTAGCAGCTTTATGGTGGAAAACATACACGAAATTGAACCTGTAGTGAAAAAAGAATCATTTTCCGCCACTGAGCAGAAAGAAGATGAGGAAAATACCGATGAACTGAAACATCCTGATGCTCATAATGATCCTGCACAGATGAAGCTTGAGTTGTAATGTACCGGCTGAGTAAAATATACATCATTGGATTCATGGGAAGCGGGAAATCAACAACAGGAAAAAAACTAGCCTCCTGTCTTAGCTGGTCATTTATTGATCTTGATAAGAAAATTGAAGAGACAGCAGGAATGAAAATACCTGAAATTTTTTCCGAAAAGGGGGAATCATTTTTTCGCACCATCGAATCTGAGACACTCAGAGATCTGGTATCGGAATCCAATACAGTGATTTCGACCGGAGGTGGCACACCATGTTTTGACAACAATATGGATTTCATGCTTGAATCGGGGCTTACGGTTTATCTCCGGCTCGCTGCCGGGCAACTGAAAAACAGGCTTGTTAACTCATCCAAGGCACGGCCTCTTATTTCAAATATTGGTAAGGATGAACTGGAAGATTACATTCATAAAAAACTGAACGAAAGAGAAAAGTGGTATACAAAAGCAGCAATTACAGTGGATGGATATGAAACTGATATTCCTGCCTTGTATTCACTGGTTAAGAAATGGATTCAATAATATTTATTGATCATAATTTCTTAAATTACAATAATTAATTAATTCAGCCGGTTTTATGGGCAAAAAGCCAATTTCATTCCACCTGCAACAAACGGATACCTTAACGGAATCAGCTGAATGGGAAAACCTGAAAAGCAGGTTTTCAGGCAAGACACTATTCAGGTTAAATCTTTACCATATAGAGACCGGAAATCTGTCAGTTCTTGATATTATTAATAACAGGTGGTTCCTTGAAGAGCTGTTCACCTATGCCCTCATAAAGCATGATATCAACCTGATACCTGCACTTAAAAAGATTGCCGGAGCAGGTCGGTTTGATGAAAGCGTCCGTCAGCGCGCTTCGGAGATCGTGGAAATTATTGAGGAAGATACACTCAGGAAGGAAACCAGGGAAAGATCAACTGCCGCAGGAATTGAGGAGGAGAAGACTGAGAATGCCCGAAATATGCTGGCTAGTATAAGAACTCCTCAGATTACTGAAGTGCTGAAGCTTCTGAGGGATAAATCGATAGAGCTTAAAAGGCTGGCTCTGTTCCTGATAGGGAAATTCAAGATGACTGATATGGTCCAGGAAGTTTACGACTGTCTTAATAACCCCGGTTTAAAGGATGACGCATTTTCTGTTCTGGTAACATTTGGAGAATCAGTCAGCAGGGAAACTACCAGCTTCTATCTGGTTTCATCCGGGAATATAAGTTCAAGTAAGGCAATCCTCAGACTTCTTGCCAAAACTTGTCCCAAAGAAAATATGTCTTTCATCCTTGAACGGTTATGGTCAAGTTCAAGGCAGCTTAAGGAATTGGCCTTAACAGCACTGATCAGTTGTGGCTTCAGGGCAAACGAAGATCAGAAGGAACATCTGCATAAAATTATCAATGAGACATTCGGCACTCTTGCATGGACTATCTCTGCAAAAGTTTGCCTGCATGCCAGCAATCCCGGACTTCTTCAGGAATTTGAAAAGGAGTACAACCGCTGGAAGGCCTACCTTAGGAAGCTTCTTATTCTGGCATTTGATAGTTCTGAAATAAACTTAAACAAGAAGGAACAAAATAAACGGAAAAACAATCTCAGATATATACCCGACCTGGCAGAGATCATCTTTGGCGATTCAATAAAACCGATTCAGGAAAATATTCCTGATGCAGGATCAGATAAAAAACGGCTTAAAAAGCTTCAGCGTTACTTTCAGTGCGGACAGCCCAGGTATGATGACCTGCTTGAAGAAATAATAAACGGTGATTATAATCTTCTGAGTATCTGGACCAAGGCAAGTGCACTAAGGAGCATCCGGAATATTGATAACAAAGACCTCGGGGAATCGGTCGTAGCATTGCTCTTCAGCCCTGACGAATTGCTGCAGGAAGAAGCTTCAAAATTAATTGGCAGAACATCAAGGGAACTCTACCACATTGCTTCAGAGAGAATTCCCGGAGCGGAAAGGGAAAAGCTTGATAAAATAATTTCAGGGGAGACTGACGATAAGGAGCTTATTTATGAAAAAACCAGGTTTCTGTCTTCATGTTTTCCGGGAATCGCCGAAGAGGAACTGCTTTTTCTGGCAGAAAGAATGTCTTTTCTCAGGAGCGACCAGACAGGCATTTATTCACAGCCATCGGGTACGATACTCTGGTCTTTTTCAGACGGCGGACGGAATCTCAGGGTATTTGTAAATTTTAATGAAAATACAGACCTGAACAGTGTGATCAGAGATTTGAGAACCTCATATTCTTTTTGTTACGTATTACCATTAAATGCTGTAAGGGATTTTAATTTCCTGTATCCTCACAGCTCATTTGCGATTTTTAAATACATTGATGACAACGAAGAATAATATTTAACTACTTATGGCGCCTGTTATCACAAAAGATGAAGAATTTAATCCATTTCCCGGATTAAGACCATTCACATCAGGGGAAAGCGAATATTTCTTCGGTAGGGAAACTGAAAGTGAAGAGATTACCGGCAAGATCACAAGGAACAGATTCCTTGCAATCATTGGAGCTTCCGGAAGCGGTAAATCGTCGATTATCCAGTGCGGACTGGTGCCAAAGATCAGGGATTTATCATTGAACGGCCCGCCAGTCTGGGTGATAATAAATATGAAGCCAGGCAATGATCCATTCGGAAATCTGGCCAATGCTTTTGCAGAAATTTTTTTAAATACCGACAAGAAAGGAATAAGCAGGGAGGAGATCTTAAGAACCCTTAGAGATAGCCCGGATGGAATTGATGAAGTTATTAAAAAACAGTCGACCAAAACAAACAGGAGGATCCTGCTGATCATCGATCAGTTTGAGGAACTTTTCAGGTACGGATCACCCGAAACCGGAAAAGGAACAGGCAATGACACGGCAGGATTTATGAATCTTCTGACCCAGGCGGTCACAAGGGGTAACCAGGACTTTTACCTTGGCGTGGCAATCAGATCTGACCTTCTTCCGGAATGTGCCCGTTACAGAGGCTTTACAAATCTCCTTAATAACAGTAACTATTTTATTACGGGGATGCAGAAAGACAGTCTCAGGCAGGCAATCGAAGGCCCATTGAAAAATACAGGCGTTAAAATTGATCCTGAACTTGTCGATCTGTTGATAAGCGAGATAAGTGAACGGAATGATCAGCTTCCTGTTTTGCAGCATGCGTTAATGCGGATCTGGACACGTTGGAAAGAGCTCGATGAAACTGAAAAGCCCATCGGGTTTTCGGATTTCAACGCCATCGGGACAATGAAAGATTCTATCTCCCGTCATGCCGATGGAGTTTACGAGAGTCTGAGTCAGGAAAGTAAGGCGATATGTGAAAAATTATTTAAAATCATAACCGGCAAGGGTTCTGATAATAAAAGTATAAGATACCCGTCAAATGTCAGGACAATTAAATCGGTTATAGGATGCAGCAACGAAGATTTATTCGGAGTTATTGAGAAATTCCGTAGTCCCTCAATTTCGCTTTTGACTTCATTTCCGGATCAACTTGCAGATGATACAATAATCGACCTGTCGCATGAAAGCCTGATTCACCTGTGGGACCGTCTGAAGAAATGGGTTGATGAGGAATCTGCTTCAGTGCAGATGTATCTGGAACTCTCAGACGCCTCAGCGTTGTACCAGCAGGGTAAAACAGGTCTACTTGGTCAACCGGAGCTGCAAAATGCATTAAAATGGCGCGAACAGAACAAACCAACTCTCTGGTGGGCACAGAAATATAATCCGGCGTTCGAAAGAGCGATGGTTTATCTCCGTACGAGCGAGAAAAAATACCTGGAGAAAGAAGAAAGGAAAGCAAGACTTCATAAGTGGAGGTTAAAGAGAATACGGGTTATTGCTTCTGTATTTGGCGGAATAGCATTGCTGACTGCCCTGTCTATGGTTATTGCCCTTATTTCGAAATTCAATGCTGACAACAGGCGTAAAACAGCCGAAAAACAGAATAGCCAGGTAATGGCACAGAAATCTGCTATTGAGCAGTATGCAACCGTTGTTGTCAAAAAATCAATTGAAGCTGATTCAAATGCCATTGCAGCCACACGAAGGGAACAGCAGGAAAGATTCCTCAGGGAAGACGCAGAAACCAGGTTCCGGATTGCTTCCAGAGGTTTGCTGGAAGCAAGGAGACAAACAGATTCAGTTAAAAGGGACATTTTAGATGCAGAAATGAACGCCAGTGCTGCTATTGAACAGAAAGATGAAGCCAAAAGGCTCAGAATGATATCTGTCGCGAAATCAATGTCACTCAGGTCAATACAGACGAAGGGACAAAAAGATCTTCAGGGTCTTCTTGCCTACCAGGCTTACCTGTTTAATAAGACGAGCAAAGGATTTTCGAATGATGCCGATATTTATATGGGACTTTATAATCTGGCAAAACAATATGGCAATGATAGCTACAGGACTTTCACAGGTCATGATGGCGAAATAAGGAGTATTGCATTTGTACCAGGTAAAAAAGAATTTTTTACATCGGGTTCTGATGGCAAAGTCCTGAAATGGGATCTTGATAATAAAGTACAGGGGTTCCAGGTAATATATTCAAATTCGGAAATTATTGATGTCCTGGCTGCAAGTCCGAAAGCCGACTGGCTTGCATGCGGAACCGGGAGCGCTGCAATAAAAATGGTCCCTCTCGCCGTGAATTCCGAGGGTTATGAGCTAAAGGGGCACACTGGAAAGATAAAGTCACTTATTTTTTCATACGATGGCAACTATCTGTACTCGGCCGCCCTTGACGGGAAGGTTCTAAAATGGGACCTAAAGGCCAGGACATCAATAAATCTGGCTACCAATATGATGCAGATTACGTCGATTGATCTGTCTTCATATGGCAGATACCTTGCCGGTATAAGCGACCAGGGAATAGGACTGGTATGGAATCCTGAACAACCCGCTGATAAATTCAATATTGGATCATCTGGTAAGACAATAAGAAGTATCAGGTTTAGGCCTGATGATGCCCTTGTTGCAGTCGGGTATGATGATGGCGTAGTTGAATTATGGGACGTTGGCTCCAAGACCAGGATTTCAGAAATCAAAGCTCATCCGGGAGAGGTAAATGACATACGCTTCAATGACAAATACTTACAGATGGCCACATCGGGAAGTGATGGTACACTAAAGATCTGGGATATGACGGACCTTACTAATCCGCCGGTAAGCTTTGACGATAACGGAGGTCCTGTAGTAGCTTTCGGATTCAGTCCCGATGGTGAAATGATCCTGTCAGCAGGGTTTGAAAATAAACCTGTGGTTTTCCAACGTCCTACTCTTGCCGACACATTCGCCGCTGACGGATGTTCTTATGTTACAAGGAATTTTACACCTGATGAGTGGCTTGCATATGTCGGAAAAGACATTACATACGAGAAGACATGCCCCGGAGCTGATTTTAAAATCAAAATAAGGGAAATCAAGTAGGAAGAGTCAAGCCCTGAAGGGACTTAATATAGTTGCATTTTACACATAATAAAGTAAGGAAATATATTGTAAATCAACAAATATTATATCCAACACAATAAATATATTACCTGTAACAATATGGTATTTACAGCAATGAACTGGAAAGTTTTGAAATAAAAGATGTGAAAGACATCTGTGTAAGTTTTAAAATTCTTTGCGACCTTTGCGGTTATTAGGTTTGACTTTTAGACATGCTCCTATTTCTTTTTCCAATTTCTAAAACTCAGTTAAACTAATACTAAAATTTAATTATTTTTGCCCCGGAAATTTTGTACCCGGAACAAGAGTACATTATTTTTTGTTTAACGATGAGTACAATAAGCAAATAATGAAAAATAAGAAGACGTTTTTAATGATTCTTGACGGCTGGGGAATCGGTGATGGTTCAATTGCTGATGTTATAAGCCAGGTTCCGACACCAAACCTCACTTCCTTCAAAAAAAACTATCCAAATAACCGCCTCCAAGCTTCAGGTGAAAATGTTGGTCTGCCCGACGGGCAAATGGGAAACTCGGAGGTCGGTCACTTAAATATAGGAGCCGGACGGATCATTTACCAGGACCTTGTCAAAATAAACAAAGAATGCAAAACAGGGGAGATAAAAAAGAACAATGTTCTTATAAATGCTTTTACCTATGCAAAGGAGAAAGGTAAACAGGTTCATTTTTTCGGACTTCTTTCCGATGGTGGGGTTCATTCCCTGGACAAGCATCTGTATGCTCTTTGTGATATGACCATGGAATATGGACTTGACAAAGTCTTTATACACGGTTTTGGTGATGGCCGGGATACTGATCCGCGCAGCGGAATAGAATACATGAGAAGCCTTATTGATCATCTGAAAAGCTCAAACGGTAAAGTGGCTTCTTTTGTCGGGAGGTACTATGCGATGGACAGGGACAAAAGATGGGAGAGGATCAAGGAGGCATATGATCTGATAGTTAATGGAAAAGGTACTCCGGCAACCGATATCCTAAAAGCGATGCAGGACTCATATAATATTGAAATCACGGATGAATTCATGAAACCAATTGCAGTGGTTGATAAACAAGGGATTGCAATCGGCAAAGTTAAGGAAGGTGATGTAATTGTATTTTTCAATTTCAGGAACGACAGGGCAAAAGAGCTTACAATTGTTCTCACGCAAAAGGATATGCCGGAATTCGGAATGAAAACAATCCCTTTGTACTATTGTACCATGACGCCGTACGATGCAACCTTTAACGGGCTGCACATTATTTATCCCAAGGAGAATGCTGATAATACAATTGGTGAAGTCCTGTCGGATGCAGGAAAAACCCAGCTAAGGATTGCAGAAACAGAAAAATATGCTCATGTAACTTTTTTCTTTTCAGGAGGACGGGAGGAAGCCTTTAAGAACGAAGACAGGATCCTGGTTCCTTCACCCAGGGTAGCAACATATGATCTGCAACCGGAAATGAGCGCATATGGCGTAAAAGATGCTGTTATCAAAGCTATAAATTCAGAGAAATATGATTTTATCTGCCTCAATTTCGCAAATGGAGATATGGTTGGCCATACTGGTGTTTATGAGGCAATAATGAAAGCTGTGGCCGTTGTTGATGAATGTGCAGGAGCAGTGGCGAATGCTGCAAGAAGCAAAGGATATGACGTGCTTATTATTTCCGATCACGGGAACGCCGATAAAGCATTGAACGAAGACGGCTCACCAAACACGGCTCATTCACTTAATCCGGTACCTTGTATACTCTTGAGTGACGATTATAAATCGATTAAAGAAGGGATTCTGGCCGACGTGGCACCGACGCTTCTTACGATAATGGGTTTGAAGATTCCGGAGGAAATGACCGGTAAAGTATTAATTTAAGTCACCTCTGTGAAACTCTGTGAACCCTCTGTGTAACTCTGTGTAAGTTCTTAACCTTTATTTTGTTACACAGAGAACCACAGAGAGGACACAGAGATCCACTGAGGCATAAAAGTGATTAAATGCTTCGGATCGGCAACACAGTTTTCAGTCTCGACATTCTTGAAAAGAAATTCAGATGCAATCTCACCAAATGTCTCGGGAACTGCTGTCGTTATGGAGATTCAGGAGCTCCTTTAACTGTTGAGGAAGCAGATATCCTGGAAGAGATATGGCCGGATGTAAAACCTTACCTGCGAAATGAAGGCATCGACCAGATAGAGATGGTCGGAACCAGCACAACAGATTTTGAAAATGACATCGTTACTCCGCTTATCGGCAGTGCTGAATGTGTATATACAATCCTGAAGGATAATATATTTATGTGTGGCATTGAACAGGCCTGGTCAGAAGGAAAAGTATCATTTCAAAAGCCGGTCTCATGTCATCTGTTCCCGGTAAGGATTAAAAAATATTCCGGATTTCTGGCGGTCAACTATCAGGAGTTGTCAATCTGCCAGCCTGCGCTGGAGTGCGGGAATGAGAATGGCGTTTATGTGTATGAATTCCTGAAGTCTCCTCTGACAAGAGTATTGGGTGAAGCAACATACAATGAACTTTGTATCGCTGCGAAGGAGTTTCAAAACAAAAAATTTTAGGAGTTGCTGGTTTCTTGTTTCTGGTTACTCGTTAATTGCTGATTAATAGAATAATATGTTATTTTATCAATAATCTATCCGATAAGATTAGAATAATCGCAATGCACAATTTCAAATAGCCTGCAACCAGTAACCAGAAACAAGCAACAAGAAACCTGGAGTATTTATTCAGGATGATGAAATAATGCCGTGATCCAAAAATTCATTTCTGATCTTCAATAAAAAATCTAAATTTTCTATTATCTTAAAAATCTGGTATCTTTGGTATGTTATTTACAAACCTAAAACTAAATCGTATGAAGAAACTACTACTGCTGATTGTTTTGTTTGTGTATGCAGGTGTTTTTACACTATTTGCGCAAACAAGAGTCATTACAGGAACAGTTACATCTGCTACGCAAGGGGAAGGTGCAATTCCCGGAGTGACTGTTCAGGTAAAAGGAACCACAATAGGTGGTATTACCGATTTGAGTGGGAAATACACCCTTACTATTCCGCAAAATGCCACAACCCTTATTTTCTCCTATGTTGGGATGAAGACACAGGAGATACAAATTGCAGGTCGTGAGGTAGTGGATGCAGTCATGGAAGCCGAACTTAGGGGATTGAACGAAGTTGTTGTAACGGCCTTAGGAATTAAACGTGAATCTAAAGCACTTGGATATTCTGTTCAAAGTGTAAGTACTGATCAGATTGCCAATTCAAATAACACAAACATCATTAACTCACTTTCAGGTAAAGTTGCAGGTGTTAATATTACACCTTCATCGGGTGCTGCCGGAGCCTCTACATTTATTGAAATTCGAGGTTCAACTTCACTTACAGGTAATAACCAGCCACTTTTCGTGGTAGATGGTATTCCTATTCAAACAGGTGGCGGTGGTGGCGGAGTTGACGGTGTTGCTTTTTCAGACCGTGCTATCGACCTGAATCCTGATGATATTGAATCAATGACAGTATTAAAGGGAGGAGCTGCAACAGCTCTTTACGGATTGCGGGCCAGCAATGGTGTTATTGTGATAACAACAAAAAAAGGAACCAACAATACGAAAATGAAAATTGATTTTCATTCTTACGTCACTTTTGATAAAATATCACACACACAAGCCCGCCAGAATAAATATGCTCAGGGTTCAGCAAGTGGTTGGGTTGCACAAGCAGAAGAGATATATGGATTTCCTTTCAATCATGTTGCAAGCCCTGCTGATGGTCAGGCATACCGAAATGTATCATGGGGAGCAAGACTTGATACATGTAGTTATACAACTGATCCAACATGGGTTGGGATTGACCAGGGGAGGACTAATCCTTTCTCATCTGGCACAATCAACTACATTCCGATGGCTGATTATCTTGCCAAATGGGATGCCAACGGACGTATTGTCAGTAAAAATGACCCGAAAGCAAATGGGTTGCCGGTTAAGGTTTATGATCCATACGAGTTTTTTCGGACAGGTGTCACATTTAATAATAGCTTATCCATAAGTGGTGGAGGTGAAACGACAAACTACTTCGTTTCACTCTCTAACCAGGAGCAGAAAGGTATAATACCCAATAATACTTTTGGGAAGACTACATTTAAATTATCAGGTGAAAGTAAACTAACTAAGAGACTAACCAGTTCAGCCTCAATGACATTCATGAACAATGGCGGTGATCGAATTCAGCAGGGCTCAAACACTTCCGGCGTTATGCTAGGATTGGTTCGTACTCCCCCGACATTCAATAATGCCGCCGGCTATATCTTTCCTGACGGTAAACAGCGTACATACCGTGGCGGTGGCGGATATGACAATCCTTACTGGACCGCCAACAAAAACATTTATAAAGATAACGTAAACAGATTGATCGGGAACCTGGCATTTATCTATGAAGCCACAAAATGGTTAAGTTTCACTTACAGGATTGGTACAGACTGGTTCACCCGTGGATCGAAGGGCTATTTTGCCAAAAATTCGTGTGCTTTTCCTGCCGGATATGTATCTGTTTATCGTGATTTAAATCAGGATATAAACTCAGACCTTATTATGTCAATCAAAAAAAGCCTGAGTCAGTCATTCTTCTTTACATTGAGTCTTGGTAATAACATGTTCAAGGGCTATGGTAATAGTTCAAGTGGTACTGCAAATGGTATTGATATACCTGATTTTTACAATCTGAGAAACTCATCGTCTGTTACACCAAGTGAATCTACTTATGAGAAAAGAACAGCTGCCTTCTTCGGCGATATCGGTATTTCTTTTAAGGATATGTTATTTCTTAACGCCACTGGTCGTGAGGAATGGTCCACAACTATGCCGGCCAACGACAACAAGTTTTTCTATCCTTCTGTAAGTGCTGGTTTTATATTCACTGAATTACCTTTCCTGAAAGGCAATAAAGTAATACCATTTGGAAAGTTAAGAGCTTCATATGCTATTGTTGCAAACGATGCAGGTGCTTATAATACAACTACATACTATAGCAAAGCCGGATCGGGTGATGGTTGGACAAATGGTGTCACATTCCCTTTCCTTGGTAAGAGTGGTTTTACTCTCAATGGCGGGATGGGGAATAATTTGCTGAAGCCGGAACAGATGAGATCATTTGAAGTCGGGACAGAACTGCGGTTTTTCATGAATCGGTTTTCTCTTGATGTTGCCTATTTTAATAACGAGAATAGCGATCTGCTGCTCTCAGTCCCAATTGCACCTTCAACAGGATATAGTTCCAAATATACAAATGCCGGAACAATGAAAACAACAGGTATTGATTTATTATTGAATGCAACTATCATAAAATCCGCTTCATTTTCATGGGATCTTGCAGTTAACTTCTCTAATCCAAGATCAATTGTAACGGCATTGGCACCCGGAGTGGAAAGTATCTTCCTTGGAGGTTTTGTCGATCCGCAGATCCGTGCAGTGGCAGATCAGCCATATCGTTCAATTTATGGTGTTTTGAAACTCAGGGACCCTGCATCAGGTAAACTGATAATAAATGATGATGCATCACTTGATGATCCAAATGTATGGGGCCCGGGTGTTTATGGTTATCCTCAGGACGCCACTACAGTAGGAAATATGGGATCGGTGCAGCCCGACTGGAGAATGGGTATCACAAATACGTTTACTTTCAAAGGGATATCATTAACCGGTCTGATCGATATCAAACATGGCGGTAAGATGTGGAATGGTACAAACGGAGCAATGGTATATTTTGGAACATCAGCGGTAACTTTAAACAGGGAAGTACCCTATGTACATGAAGGTTTATTGGGTCATCTGAATTCTGCAGGAGAAATTGTTCATTATGATGCAGACGGAGCGACCA
>Ga0153915_10001026_pt1 | contig 25794 bp, 21 predicted proteins | sample Opewatmetagenome_2_FD_107003 | JGI IMG/M metagenome (GOLD analysis project Ga0153915, IMG submission 107003) | Freshwater wetland microbial communities from Ohio, USA - Open water 3 Core 3 Depth 3 metaG | ecosystem: Environmental > Aquatic > Freshwater > Wetlands | place: USA: Ohio, Lake Erie...
CGACGGGATCACCACCAACCCGACGCTGCTGGCCAAATCCGCGAACGACGTGGACCCCAACGACGTCCTCAAGGAGATCTGCTCCCTGGTGGAGGGCCCGGTCAGCGCCGAAGTGGTCACCGTCGACGCCGAAGGCATGTTCCGCGAAGGCAAGGAGCTGGCCAAGCTGGCGGACAATATCGTGGTGAAGATCCCCATGATCGAAGAGGGGCTTCCCGTGGTGCGGCGGCTGGTGGCCGACGGCATCCGGGTCAACGTCACCCTCTGCTTCAGCTCGGTGCAGTGCCTCATCGCCGCCAAAGCCGGGGCGACGTACGTGTCACCGTTCGTCGGCCGGCTGGACGATGTGGGCCAGGAGGGGATGGACGTGATCCGGGAGTCGCGGTTGATCTTCGACAACTACGAGATCGAGACCGAGATCCTGGCCGCCTCCATCCGGCACCCGCGGCACGTGGCCCAGGCGGCCATGCTCGGCGCGGATATCGCCACCATGCCCACCGAGGTCTTGAAGAAGCTGCTGCTCCACCCCCTCACCGACCGCGGCCTCGATCAGTTCTTGAACGACTGGAGCAAGCTCGCGGCGCGGTCGAAAGTGAACGTTTGAGCCGGGCGCGCCTGGTCTTGGCACTCCTGGGCCTTGCGGCCTGCGGGAGGGCGGAGCCGGTGCGCTCCGCCCTGGCGGCCGACACCCCCCAGGGGCGGGCCCAGGCGAACCAGGCGATCACCACCACGCGGCGCACCGCCCTGGTGGACGCCGCCGCGCGCGTGGCGCCGGCGGTGGTGAGCGTCAACGTGGTCAAGCGGGAGCGCGCCACCCCGCAGACGCCCTTCGATTTCTTCTTCGTGCCGCGCGGCTACGAGCGGGTGGTTCAGGGCCTGGGCTCGGGGTTCATCGTCTCCGGCGACGGCGTGATCATCACCAACCAGCACGTCACCGACGGCGCGGACTCCATCGTGGTGACCACCCGGGATGGGCGGGATTTCAACGCCCGGCTGCTGGGGGAGGACCCCCTCACCGACATCGCGGTGCTGCGCATCAACGCCTGGGGATTGCCCACCGCGCCCATCGGCAAGAGCAGCGATCTGATGATTGGTGAGTGGGTAGTAGCCATCGGGAACCCGTACGGATTCCTGCTGGGCAACCCCGAGCCCTCGGTCTCCGCCGGGGTGGTCAGCGCGGTGGGCCGCAACCTGCTGCCCGGGGGCGATCAGCCGGGCGTCTACGTGCACATGATCCAGACCGACGCGGCCATCAACCCCGGCAACAGCGGCGGTCCCCTGATCAACGTTCTGGGGCAGGTGGTGGGGGTGAACAGCTCCATTCTGTCCAACACCGGCGGCTCCATCGGTCTGGGGTTCGCCATTCCCATCGAGCGGGCGCTGCGGGTGGCGGATGAGCTGCGCCGGTTCGGCGCGGTGCGGCGCGCCTGGGTAGGCCTGGACGTGGCGGGATCCGAGGAGCTGAACGCCTGGAAGCGGGCCGGCGGGTTGCGGGTGACGCGGGTGGCCGCCGGGGGGCCGGCGGCGCGTGCCGGCATCACGGCGGGCGACGTGCTGATCAGCGCGGGGAGCCAGCCGGTGCGCACCTTCCTGGATTGGGAGTCCATCAAGCTGGATATCTCCCCGGGCGACTCCCTGCGCGTGGAGGTGCAGGCCGGCGGCCGCCGGCGTCCCGCTTCGGTCGTCGTGGAGGAGCTGCCCACCTCGCGCGCTGAAAAGGTGGCGGTGCTGGGCGACATGGAGCTGGTGACCGTGACGCCGGAGGTGCAGCAGGAGCGGGGCCTGCGCAGCGCCCGCGGCGCACTGATCTACCGCATGGGACAGGACACGCAGGAGGCCACCGGATTGCAGGAAGGTGACGTCATTCTCCAGATCAACCGCCAGACCATCAACGGCGCGGAAGATACACGGCGGGCCTTCCGGACGGCCGCGGGCCGCACGCCGGTGCGGGTGTACTTCGAGCGCGGCGGCCAGATGGGGTTCGCCGACTTCTACGTGCAATGAGCGACGCTCCCGGTTACACCTCGCCCCTGGTGACCCGCTACGCCTCGCCGGCGATGGTGGAGCTGTGGGGTGAGCAGCGCCGGGCCCGCCTGTGGCGCAGCCTGTGGCTGGCGCTGGCGGAGGAAGAGCGTCGCCTGGGCCTGGACGTTCCCCAGGCGGCGATCGACCAGATGCGGGCTCACCTGGAGGATGCCAACCTGGAGCAGGTGCGCGCGCACGAACGCCGGCTGCGGCACGACGTCATAGCGCACATCCACCACTTCGGAGAGCAGGCCCCCGCGGCGCGGCCCTACCTCCACCTGGGCGCCACCAGCGCCTTCGTCACCGACAACGCCGACCTGGTCATCCTGCGTGATGTGCTGCAGCTGCTGCTGGGTCGCGTGGTGGCCGTGCTGCAGACCCTGCGCGACTTCGCGCTCCGCCACCGCGAGCTGCCCACTGTCGCCTACACGCATTTCCAGCCCGCCCAGCTCACCACGGTGGGCAAGCGGGCCGCGCTGTGGCTCCAGGATTTCGCGCTGGACGCGGCCGCCCTGCGGGACACCCTGCGGGCCCTGCCCTTCCGCGGCTGCAAGGGGACCACCGGCACCCAGGCGAGCTTCCTGGAGCTGTTCGGCGGCGACCACGGCAAGGTGCGGGAGCTGGACGCCCGGGTGGCCGCGGCCTTCGGGTTCGTGGCGTCCATTCCCCTCTCCGGACAGACCTACACCCGGAAGGTGGACAGCCAGGTCCTGGATGGCATGGCGGGCCTGGCGCAGAGCGCCTCCAAGTTCGCCACCGATCTGCGGCTGTTGCAGCACGAAGGCGAGCTGCTGGAGCCGGCGGAATCCGAGCAGGTGGGTTCCAGCGCCATGCCGTACAAGCGCAATCCCATGCGGGCCGAGCGGGTCTGCTCCCTGGCGCGCTACCTCATCGCGCTGCGGGAGAACACGGCGTACACCGCCGCCACCCAGTGGCTGGAGCGCACGCTGGACGACAGCGCCAGCCGGCGCCTGGTGCTGCCGGAAGGCTCCATGGCGGCGGACGCCATCCTCATCCTGGTGACCAACATCGCGGCCGGCCTGGAGGTGCGGGAGCACACCATCGCCACGCACGTGCAGCAGGCCATGCCCTTCATGGCGACCGAGCGGTGGCTCATGCTGGGGGTTCAGGCGGGCGGCGACCGGCAGGCGCTCCACGAGGTCATTCGGAAGCACAGCCGGGCGTTGAGCGCGGACCTGGAGCGGGGCGCGGCCAACGACCTGCTGGAGCGCCTCGCCCGGGATCCCGCCTTCGCGCGGGTGGACGCGGCGGCCCTGCGCCGGGAGCTGGAGCCGGGGCGTTACGTAGGACGCGCGCCGGAACAGGTAGTGGAATACGTGCAGGGCCCGCTGGACCAGCTACTCACCTCCCTCAAAGACATCGCGGTTCGCGATGACGCCAAGGTGACCGTATGAGCATTACCACGCTGGCCGAGAGCCGGCTGCCCCTCAAGCGCATCAACCAGGGCAAGGTCCGCGAGATCTACGCGGTGGACGAGCAGACGCTGCTCCTGGTCGCGAGCGATCGGGTCAGCGCCTTCGACGTGGTGATGAAGGAGCCGATCCCCCGCAAGGGCGCGGTACTGACCCAGATGAGCGGGTTCTGGTTCCGCACGCTCGGGGGGATCGTCCCCAACCACTACATCACGACCGATCCCGATCAGATCATCGCCCGGATGCCCCTGCTGGCGCCTCACCGCGACACCATCGCCGGCCGGGCGATGCTGGTGCGGCGGGCGACGCCGGTGCCGTTCGAGTGCGTGGTGCGTGGCTACCTGGCGGGCTCCGGGTGGGCGGAATACCAGGAACAGGGCACCATGGCGGGCGAGCCGCTCCCCAAGGGCCTCTCCGAGAGCGCACGGCTGGACCCGCCGCTCTTCACCCCCGCCACCAAGGCGGTGACCGGGCACGACGAAAACATCCCGTTCAGCAAGATGCGCGACGCGCTGGGGCCGGTCCTGGCGGAGCGGCTGCGGGACGCGAGCCTGGCGCTCTACTCCGCGGCGCGGGAGCAGGCGGCCAGCCGCGGCATCATCATCGCGGATACCAAGTTCGAGTTTGGGCAGGACGCCTCGGGGCAGCTGCTGCTGATCGACGAGCTGCTGACGCCCGATTCCTCCCGCTTCTGGCCGGCCGACCAGTATCAGCCCGGCCGGAGCCAGCCCAGCTTCGACAAGCAGCCGCTGCGCGATTACCTGAGCGGCCTGAAGCGGGCGGGCAAATGGGACGGCAACGCCCCGCCACCGCCGCTCCCCGCGGAAGTGGTTCAGGCAACGTCGGTGCGATATCAGGACGCCTACCTCCGGATCACCGGGGAGCCCTTGAAGACGACATGGTGAGGGTGGTTCCCGAGGGGCGGCCCTTCATCGCGGTAGCGCTGGCGGTGCTGATCCTGCTGGCGATCCTGGCGTGGCGGCTGGGCGGCGCCTGGCGGTTTGCGGCGCTGGGATGGCTTCCGGTGAGCCTGTGGGTCGTCGCCTTCTTCCGGAACCCGGTGCGGCAAGGAGCGCAGGACGCCGGGCTGATCCTGGCCCCGGCGGACGGCCGGGTGGTGAGTGTGGCCCCGGTGGAGGAACCGGACTACCTTGGCGGGAGGGCCACGCGGGTGTCGGTCTTCATGAACGTGTTCAACGTGCACGTCAACTACCACCCGATGGACGGCGTGGTGGAATACCGGCACTACCGGCCTGGGAAGTTCGTCAACGCCACCCTGGACAAGGCGAGCGCGGACAACGAGCAGGCCTCCCTGGGGGTGCGCGCGGGCGCCCGCCGGCTGCTGGTGCGGCAGATCGCCGGGCTCATCGCCCGCCGCATCGTGACCGATCCAGCCGTGGGAGACTCGGTGCGGCAGGGCTCGCGGCTGGGTTTGATCCGCTTTGGCTCTCGGGTGGACACCTTCCTGCCGGTCGGCGCCCGGGCCCGCGTGCGGGTGGGCGACCGGACCACCGGCGGGGTTACCGTGATCGGCGAGTGGACCCCATGACCGTGCCCGTGCGTCGCGTGCGGCGGGTGGTGATCGTGCTGCCCAGCCTGTTCACGCTGGCCAATCTGTTCTTCGGCATCTGGTCCATGGTCCTGGCGTGGCACGGGGAATTCTACCGCGCCGCCTGGTTCATCGTGATCGCCGGGGTGCTGGACATGCTGGACGGCGTGATGGCCAGGATGGGCCGGGCCGGGACCCGATTCGGCGCCGAGCTGGACTCCCTGGTGGACGTGGTGAGCTTCGGCGTGGCCCCCGCCTCCCTCACCTACCTCTGGTTCTTTTCCCATCAGGGCCAATACGCCTGGGTGTTCGCGTATGCATTTGTGGTGAGCGTGGCGCTCCGCCTGGCGCGCTACAACGTCCACGCCACCGGCGAGCACAAGAGCACGTTCAGCGGTCTGCCGTCCCCGGCGGCGGGGATGACCCTGGCCACCTACTACCCGTTTACCCACACCGGCTTCTATCAGTCCGAGCTGGCCGGGCTGCCGTGGTCCCAGATCATGGTGTTCCTCACCATCGCCTTGAGCCTGGCTATGGTGAGCAACGTCCGCTACGCGCGGCTGCCCCGGATGGGGTTCCGAAGCTGGCGTGGGCTGCTGGGCCTGAGCATCAACGTCATCATCTTGGCCTTCGCCGTCTGGGCGCGGGACATCTTCTTCTTCCCGCTGGGACTGGCCTACCTCACCTATGGCCTGGTGCGGGCGGTGGTGGAGGGCTTCCTGGAGCGAGGGGACGAAGCCGGCGAGGGCGCCGAGCCCGCGGCGGCGGTGGTCCACGGTATTGAACCCGGTGGCCGCCTGTTGCGGCGGGAACCGGGTGCCAAAGACGGTTAGATGCGCCGGGCCACAGCGGCGCTATCTTTGCGTTGCCCTTACCCGAGGAGGCGTGTGATGAGAAGGCCCTCCATGGTGGCCCTGGCGGCACTCGCCCTGGGCCTGGGAGCGTGCGACAGAATCCCCTTCCTGGGGAAGAAGCAACCGGCCGCGCCCCCTGCCGATACCACGACCCATGTGGCCGCGGCAGCGGACACGGCCGCCCATCCGGCGCCGCCGCCGCCCACCCGGGTGGCCCAGCCCGCGGCGCCAGCCGCAGACGAGCCGTGGACGCCCACGGATACGGGTACCGTATCGCCCGGGATGACCCGGGATCAGGTGGTCGCGGTCTGGGGCGTTCCGGTGGCGGAGCGCACGGTGGAGGGCCGAACCTACCTGTACTTCCGCAACGGGTGCGAAGTGTCCTGCGGCACGTTTGACGTGGTCTTCCTGGAGAACAACCAGGTGGTGGACGCCATCGTGCGCGGCCCGGGCCACAACTACTCCGGCACGTCGTCCTCGCCCCCGGAGCGGCAGGGGAAGATGACCAGGCCGGGGACGCCGCCGGACACCGCCGGCGTGGGAGCCGCGTAGCATGAGCGGCCCGCGCCGCATGGAGGAGGAGTACTTCGTCAAGCGCGAGGCCGAGATTCTCAAGGCGCGCCGCGAGGCGGCCGAGCGGGCGGCGCGGGACGCCGAGCGCCGCAGCCACCTGATGAAATGCCCCAAGTGCGGGGCGGATCTCCGGAGCGAGACCCGCAGCGGGATCCAGATCGACCGGTGCCCGGAGTGCCTGGGGGTGTGGTTCGACGCGGGCGAGGCCGAACAGCTGATCAAAGCCGAAGGCCACCAGAGCATCGGCAGCCTCTTCGCCGCGCTGGTGCGCGGCATGCACATCACGGGAAGTCGCTCCGCGCCGCATGAGCCCGAGTAGGGGCCCGCAGCCACGGCGCCCTGTGCTAGATTACACTGCACGGCACGGGCGGTGGTCCTGGCCCTTGCGTGAGGTGGTCGAGATCCGCGCCGCGGAGACATAGCGCCCTATGTGTGGAATTTGCGGCATCGCTGGTCTGGAGAACGCCTCGGAGTTGGCGTACCTGGGCCTGTATGCCCTGCAGCATCGGGGACAGGAATCGGCGGGCATCGTCTCGCTCGACCGGAGCGGCACCATGCATGCGCACCGGGGCATGGGCCTGGTCCCCGACGTGTTCTCCCCCGCCGTGCTGCGGCAGCTGCCGGGGGACGTGGCCGTGGGCCACACCCGCTACTCCACCACCGGCAGCTCGGTCCTGGCCAACGCGCAGCCCGGGGTGGTGAACTACCACGGCGGACCGCTGGCGCTGGCGCACAACGGCAATCTCACCAACGCGGTGGAGCTGCGGGAAGATCTGGTCCGCAAGGGCTCCATCTTCCAGTCGTCGTCGGATTCCGAGGTGCTGGTACACCTGATCGCGCGCTCCGAAGCCCGCGAGCCGGAAGACCAGATTCTCGACGCGCTGGAGCGGGTGGAGGGCGCCTACACGCTGCTGCTGACCATCGGACGCACCCTGTACGGCATCGTGGATCCCCGGGGCTTCCGCCCCCTGGTGCTGGGCCAGCTGCGGGAAGGCTACGTGCTGGCGTCGGAGACCTGCGCGCTCGACATCCTGGGGGCGCGGGTGGTCCGGCAGCTTCAGCCGGGCGACTGGCTGAAGATCGAAGAGGGGCGCGTGGTGGACTTGCCTCCCCTGCCCTCCAAGCCCTCCCGCCGCTGCGTCTTTGAGCTGATTTACTTCTCCCGTCCCGACAGCGTGGTGTTCGGCGAATCGGTGGACCGCGTCCGCCGGGCGCTGGGACGGCAGCTGGCCCGCGAGCACCCGGTACCGGGAGCGGATTGCGTGTTCTCGGTGCCGGATTCCTCCAACGCGATGGCCCTGGGGTTCGCGGAGGTGAGCGGGCTCAAACTGGAGCACGGCTTGATCCGCAATCACTACGTGGGCCGCACCTTCATCAACCCGGAGCAGGCCGCCCGGGACGTCAAGGTCCGCATCAAGTTCAATCCGGTGCGCGACGTCATCGCCGGAAAATCCGTGGTCGTGGTGGACGATTCCCTGGTTCGCGGAACGACCTCCAAGAGCCTGGTGCGGATGATCCGGCAGGCGGGCGCGCGGGAAGTCCACTTCCGGGTCGCATCCCCCCCGATCACCGGCCCCTGCTATTACGGCATTGACACACCTACCCGTGAGGAGTTGATCGCGGCGACCCACGGGCTGGAGGATATTCGCCGCCATCTCGACGTGGACACGCTGGGCTACCTGTCCGTCGCCGGCATGTATCGGGCGGTGGGCGGCAATACCTCGCGTTTCTGCGACGCCTGTTTCTCAGGCCACTATCCCACCGCGATCCCGGACGCGGGTCATACTCACGAACCAGCGCTGGCGGTCGCATCACCCCCAGAATAGACCATGGCAAACGTGTATTTCTTCGGCGAGGGGAAGGCGGACGGGCGGGCGGACATGAAGGACGTGCTGGGCGGAAAGGGCGCCGGCCTCGCCGAAATGACCAACCTCGGCATCCCCGTTCCTCCCGGTTTCACCATCTCCGCCAAACTGTGCATTCAGTACATCACCACGCAGCGCTTCCCGGACGATCTCCGCAATGAGGTCAAGGCCGCGATGGCGCGGGTGGAGAAGGCCACGGGCAAGAAGTTCGGCGGTTCCGAGAACCCGCTTCTGGTCTCGGTGCGGTCGGGGGCCAAGCTGTCCATGCCCGGCATGATGGACACCATCCTCAACCTGGGGCTCAACGACCAGACGGCCGAAGTCCTGGCGCGCCTCTCCAAGAACCCGCGCTTCGCCTACGACTCGTACCGGCGTCTGGTGCAGATGTACGGAGACGTGGTCTACGGCATCGAGGGCCCGGGAGGGCGCGACGTCTTCGACGACGCCCTGAGCGAGGTCAAGAAACAGCGTGGCGCCAAGCGCGACATTGACCTGTCGGCCGATGATCTCAAGCAGCTGGTGGCGACGTTCAAAGCGATCGTCCGCAAACAGCTGGGCCACCCGTTCCCGGATGATCCCTGGGAGCAGCTGTGGGGCGCCATCGAGGCGGTGTTCAAGAGCTGGCAGACCAAGCGGGCCATGGACTACCGGCGGGTGAACCGCATCCCCGACGACATGGGGACCGCGGTGAACGTGATGACCATGGTCTACGGCAACATGGGCGACGACAGCGCCACCGGGGTGGCCTTCTCCCGCAATCCCTCCACCGGCGAGCCGGGACTCTTTGGCGAGTTCCTGACCAACGCCCAGGGAGAAGACGTGGTGGCGGGCATCCGCGATCCCGAGCCCATTGCCCAGATGAAGAAGGAAATGCCGCCGGCGTACGCCTCGCTGGAGCGCGCGGCGGCCACGCTGGAAAAGCACTTCCGGGACATGCAGGACGTGGAGTTCACCATCGAGCGCGGCAAGTTCTACATGCTCCAGACCCGCACCGGCAAGCGCACCGCGCAGGCGGCGCTGCGGACCTCGGTGGACATGGTCAAGGAAGGTCTGATTGACAAGAAGGAAGCGGTGCGGCGGGTGCAGCCTGACCAGATCAACCAGATGCTGCATCCCATGATCGACCCCAAGGCCAAGCTGGACCTGCTCACCACCGGTCTGCCCGCTTCGCCCGGCGCGGCCGTGGGCCAGGTGGTGTTCGAAGCGGACGACGCCGTGGCGCGGGCCGCCAAAGGAGAGCACGTCATCCTGGTGCGGCGGGAGACCAGCGCGGACGACTTCCACGGCATGGTGGCCTCCCAGGCCATTCTCACCGCGCGGGGCGGCATGACCAGCCACGCCGCGGTGGTGGCGCGCGGCATGGGCAAATGCTGCGTGGCCGGCGCCAAGGAGCTGGAGGTGGACGAGGGGACCCAGACCTTCCACGTCAACGGCCGCACGGTGAAAGCAGGTGAGTGGATCACGCTGGACGGGTCCACCGGCCGGGTCATCCTGGGCAAGGCGCGCCTGGTGGAGCCGGAGCTGGGCGGCGAGTTCGCGACCTTGATGGGCTGGGCGGACGAGCTGCGCAAGCTGCGGGTCCGGACCAACGGCGATACCCCGGTGGACGCCAAGCGGGCCCGGGCCTTCGGCGCCGAAGGCATCGGGTTGTGCCGCACCGAGCACATGTTCTTCGAGGGCGACCGCATCCAGGCCATGCGCGAGATGATCGTGGCGCGGGATCAAGACGGACGCCGGCGCGCCCTGGCCAAGCTGGAGCCGATGCAGCGGGAGGATTTCGTCGGGATCTTCCGGGAGATGGAAGGCCTGCCGGTCACCATTCGCCTGCTGGATCCGCCGCTGCACGAGTTCCTGCCCCACGAGACCGAGGACATGGCCGAGCTGGCCCGCACCCTCAAGATCTCGGCCGATGACGTGCGGCACATCGTGGAATCGCTGACCGAAGCGAACCCGATGCTGGGCCACCGCGGCTGCCGCCTGGGGATCACCTACCCCGAGATCACCGAGATGCAGTCGCATGCCATCTTCGCCGCCGCCTGCCAGGTGGCCGCCGAGGGCAACGTGGTGCATCCCGAGGTGATGGTCCCCCTGGTGGGGCACGTCGAGGAGCTGAAGCATCAGGTCAAGCTGGTGCACCAGGTCGCCGAGGAGGTGTTCAAGGAACGGGGTCGCCGAGTGGAGTATCTGGTGGGCACCATGATCGAGCTGCCGCGCGCCGCGCTGGTGGCCGACGAAATCGCCTCCGTGGCCCAGTTCTTCTCGTTTGGGACCAACGATCTCACGCAGACCACGTTCGGCCTCTCGCGGGATGACGCGGGACGGTTCCTGCCCTTCTATGTGGAGCACGGCATCCTGCCGGACGACCCGTTCCAGACGCTGGACGTGGGCGGCGTGGGGAAGCTGGTGGAGATGGCGGTTCAGTTGGGTCGCAAGGCCAGTCCGTCGCTCAAGATTGGCATCTGCGGTGAGCACGGCGGCGATCCCCGGTCCATCGCCTTCTGCCACAAGACCGGGCTCAACTACGTGTCCTGCTCGCCGTTTCGGGTTCCGGTGGCACGCCTGGCGGCGGCGCACGTGGCGATTGGAGAGAAGGACCGGGACATCTAGGCGCGGCAGCAGCGGCAGAAGATCGGCGGGACGCGAGTTCGCTGCCGCTGCTGCCGTCTCTCATCCTCCTCCGGCGATGGAGGGGATCGAGCGGTTGCCTCCTGGATCAGGCTCCTCCCAGGGGCCGAAATCACGCGGTGGTACGGATGGCACTGCCACAATCCAGCCACAGCCCGAGAGGGAGGGTAGGTCTTCTTACTCACGCGCTGGCTCTCCACCACACATACACCAAACCCATGGAAGCCCGGGGCTTTTCGCGCGGGGGGCCGCACCCCGCTGTGGCACTGGCGCCCGGGGCGGCGGCAGCTGGGGTTCCTTTGACTCCGGAGCCAGCGTAGCCGGGATGCTTGCCGAGGGAGCTGCGACGCCACAGCTTGTGCGGGTTCGAGGCCGATCAAGCTCTATTGCCGACCAAACCGAGGATCCGATATGGACAGCGTGACCAAGCACAAGCTGCGAGCTAAAATCACCGGTCTTTCCGCCACGAACCAGGCTTTCAAGGGGGTGATGGCGATGAGCCCGCCCCCCATCATCGGCGGCTCGCCCCCCATGCCCATCATCTTGCTGCCAGCACTCCAACCCTATCTCCAAGCCTTGACGAATCACGCGGACGACTTTGACAGATTACTCAAACTGTTGGACGAGATGATCGACAGGAGTTGACCGAGCGGGCGCCCAGAAGGCGTTGAGAGCCAAAGAACAATGCCAAAAACACGTACGGCCCGCACCAGGCGGGCCGTACGTGTCATGGAGGTGCGGGGAATCGAACCCCGGTCCGAGAATGGATCCGAAACCGCTTCTACGTGCGTAGGCTGCGCTTGATCTCTCCACCGACCGGGGCACAGCCGCCCGGCTGGCAGACGAGCTCCCGTTGAGATCTCGTGCGACGCGTGGGAACGTCACGCCGCACCAGCCCGACTTTGCGATACTCCAAGGCCGCCTCAGGCGGGCTGCCGTTGGAGCAGGTGCGTGAAGCTAACGCTTACGCAGCCAGTGCCAGTTCAGAATTGGCAGTTGTGTCTTTTCCCAGTTGTTTAGCCAGGACCCGGGGACCTGGGCACGCCACGGATTCCTCACCAGACCCGTCGAAACCAGTCACCCCCTCTTGATTGAGTTGTGCCTTATCAATGTAGCGAAATCCTGCCGGCAGTAGAAGCGATGTCCGATAACCGATGTCCGATTGGGCCGCCTCGGACATTAGACGTCGGATATCGGATATGGTGGCGTATCAGCGATTTGGGAGGGCTACTTCGACCCGATTCCGTCCTCCCTCTTTGGCCCGATAGAGCGCCGCATCCGCGGCCGCGTACAGGTTGGCCGTCTGGCCCACCGTCTCCGGCTTGGCCGCCACGCCCACGGAACAGGCAAGGGACAGCTCGGCGCCCGCCCAGTACAGTCGCGCCGCGCCCACCGATTGCCGCACCCGCTCGGCCACCTCCCGCGCCTGGTGCAATGGCGTATTGGGGAGCCAGCAGGCGAACTCTTCCCCTCCCACCCGGGCCGCCAGATCCTTTTCCCGCAGCGCGGCGCGCAGGACCCGGGCCACGTGCCGCAGCGCGGCGTCCCCCGCCGTGTGACCGAAGCTATCGTTCAGCTTCTTGAAGTGATCCAGATCCACCAGCAGCAACGCGCACTCGAACGAAGAGTCCGTCTGCATGGCCCGGTCCAGGGCCCGCCGATTCCAGAGCCCGGTGAGCTCGTCGGTCTGGGCGCGAGTCTCCGCCGCCCGGATCGCCGCCGCCATCGCCAGCCGGGGACCGCTCTCCTCCGCCAGGCCCATCAGGCGGCTCTGGACGGCATCGCCCAGTTGTTCCGGCGCGGCGAAGACCACCAGGGCACCAACCCCTTGCCGGCCATCGCGCAGCGGGTAGGCCACGCCTTGCTCGTCCCGGCGCCGCCGGTCCGCCCGGAACTGGCCGAAGAGCTCGGTGCCGCTGGTGCCGGCGATGGGAACATCCCCCATGCAGGCCCGCCCCGCCACCGAGTCGGGCGCCACCGTCGAGCGGACCAGCCGGCGGTCCGCTCCCTGCGACACGGCCACGATGGACGCCACCTGGCTCCCCAGGTCCCGCAGCACCAGGACTGCCGGGCAGTCGCACAGCGAGCGGGCCGACTCGCAGATGGCGAACGCCACACTCTGCAGCGCCTCGGGCACCGTCGCCGTGGGCGGGGTCGCCACCACCGGCTTGCGTGCCCACCCCAGCCCCCCGTGCGCCTGGAAGCCTCCCAACAGCGCCCGTTGGTCCGCCAGTGCGGCCTCCAGGGTCTCCGGGGCGGGCGCGGCACCGGTCCACGCCAGCGCGATGCCCAGATCGCCGTCGCCCACCGCGGCGATGGTGTGGGGGTCCTTGATCACGTGCTGCCGGCGGTCTCCCAACGCCACCCGCGCGGTAGCGGCGGTCCGCTCCGCCAGGTCGTTCGCCCCCGCCGCGTTTCCCGCGTTGAGCGTCTCCGCCCCGTCGGAACGAGCCAGGCAGGCGAAGACCGCACCGTGCGCCCGTCGCAGCAGGTCTAGCACGTGATGAGGGTCGGCGGGCAGGCAATCCTGAGCCGCCCGGCCCTGAGGCGCGGCCACCCGCGCCACGAGCCACCCGATGACGCCGCCCACCAGCAGCGCGAGGAGCGGCAGCCAGAAGATCACGGCAGGTGGTTGATGCGCGACGCCGCTGCAGCGGCGCCGAAGCCGTTGTCGATGTTCACCACCACCACCCCCGACGCGCAGGAGTTGAGCATGGCCAACAGGGCCGCCACACCGCCGAAGGACGCGCCGTAGCCCACACTGGTGGGCACGGCCACCACCGGCACCCGGACCATTCCCCCGACCACGCTGGCCAGTGCCCCGTCCATGCCCGCCACCACGATCACCACGGCCGCCTGGTATAGCTCATCGGCCTTGGCCAGGACGCGGTGGATACCCGCCACCCCTACGTCCGTCAGCCGGTGCACCCGGTTTCCCAGCGCGCAGGCCGAGACCGCCGCTTCTTCGGCTACCGGCAGGTCGCTGGTCCCGGCCGTCACCACCAGCACCGTCCCGCGACCGGTGGGCGCCTTGGGCGGATCGGGAGCCAGGTACACGGTCCGCCCCAGGGTATTCACCTCCGCCCGGAGAAACCGCTCCCGGAGTGCCGCCTGGGTGGCCGCATCGGCGCGGGTTGCCAGAAAGAAGCCGTTGGACTCGGCCAGCGAGCGGCACACGCCAACGACCTGCTCGGGCGTCTTGCCCTCCGCCAGCACCACCTCGGGGAAGCCTTGCGTCAGGGGGCGCAGGTGATCTACCTGCGCGTAGCGTAAGTCCTCCACCGGGAACCGGCGCAGCCGATCCAGGGCCGCGTCCGTCGAGAGCGCACCGTGCGCCACGTCGGCGAGGATCTGCCGGAGATCGGCCGCGGTCACACCACCGCTTGCGCGGGCTCGAGGTGACGGCGGAAGATCCGCTCGATCTCCGCCATGGACTCGATCTGTTGCAGCTCCCGCCGGAGCGCGGCCGCGCCCGGGATGCCGCGCACGTACCAGCTCAGGTGCTTCCGGAACTCGATCGCGGTCCGGCGATCGTCTCCCTGAATGGCCAGCTGCAGCTCGGCGTGGTGCAGGGCGACCGCGAAGCGCTCGGCCGGCACGGGATCGGCCCGGCGTAGGCGCCCATTCAGCAGGGCTCGCGCCTGCTGGAAGATCCAGGGATTGCCGAAGGATCCGCGCGCGATCATGACGCCGGCGCAGCCGGTTTCCCGCCACATCCGATAGGCGTCATCGGCCGACCGGATATCGCCGTTGCCCACCACCGGGATATCCAGCGCCGCAACCACCGCGGCGATCTCGTCCCACCGGGCGCTGCCGCTGAACATCTGCGACCGCGTGCGCGGGTGCAGCGTCAGCGCCTGGGCGCCGGCGTCCTGGCAGCGCAGCGCGATGTGCACCGGGTCCCGCAGCGTCTCGTCCCAGCCGGAGCGGATCTTCACCGTGACCGGCAGGTGGGTGGCTCCCCGGACCGCGCGGATGATGCCCTCCACCAGCCCCAGGTCCTTGAGGCAGCCGGAGCCGCCGTTCCGCTTCACCACCTTCTTCACCGGGCAGCCGAAGTTGATGTCGAGGAAGTCGGGCCCGTAGTGCTCGCTCACCAGCGCCGCGGCCTCCGCCATGCCGGCGGGATCGGAACCGAAGAGCTGGATGCCGATGGGATGCTCGGGAGGGGTGAAGAACGCACCGTCGTGCACGCTCTTGGCTCCGCGCCGCAGTCCCTCGCAGGAGAGGAACTCGGACACCACGACGTCGGCCCCGAAGGCGCGGCACAGCCGGCGGAAGGGAGGCTCGGACACTCCCGCCATGGGCGCCAAAAACAACGGCACCTGCTCCGCCACGGGGTACGGGAACTGCATGTGGGCCAAGTTAATGCGCCGCCGCCACACCCGGCAACGGCGCGTTTGACACGGCCCCCGAGGCGCCATTACGTTTCGCGCGGCTCAAGGGACCCACCGCGATGCGATTGACCGAATTCTTCTCTCCAGATGCGATCGAGCTTGGTCTTCAGAGCACGACCAAGGACGACGTCCTCAAAGAGCTCACCGCCCTGCTCAAGCTGGATCCCAAGGCCGACGGTACTCTGTTCAAGATGCTCAAGCGGCGCGAGAACCTGGGTTCCACCGGCATCGGGCGCGGGATCGCCATTCCCCACTGCCGCTCCCTGGTTGTGGCCAAGTTGCGGGTGGCGTTTGGACGCAAGCTGGAAGGCATCGACTTCCGGGCCATCGACGACCAGCCGGTACACTACCTGTTCCTGATCGTGGCGCCCCCGCTGGAAGTGTCCAACCAGTACCTGCCGGTCCTGGGCAAGATCGCCCAGTTCGCCAAAGAACCAGACGTTCCCGAGCGCCTTGCCAAGCTCAAGGAGCCTGGGGAATTCATCGAGCTGCTGGAAGAGAAAAACCTGTAACAGCCTACTCCCATTCAATCGTAGCCGGGGGTTTTGAGCTCACGTCATAGACGACGCGATTGACCCCGCGCACCTCGTTGATGATGCGGTTGGCCATCCGGCCCAGCACGTCGGGCGGAAAGGCGAACCAATCGGCGGTCATCCCGTCACGGCTGGTCACCGCCCGAAGCGCGACCACGTTCTCGTAGGTCCGCGCGTCGCCCATCACGCCCACCGACCGCACCGGGAGCAGCACGGCGAAGGCCTGCCAGATCTCGCCGTAGAGGCCGGCGGCGCGGATTTCCTCCAGGTAGATGGCGTCGGCCTGCCGGAGGACGTCCAGGCGCTCCTGGGTGATGGCTCCCAACACCCGAATGGCGAGCCCCGGTCCCGGGAAGGGATGCCGGCCCACGATGGCCTCGGGGAGCCCCAGCTCCCGCCCCACCTCGCGTACCTCGTCCTTGAACAGTTCGCGCAGCGGCTCGATCAGCTGGAACGGCAGGTTGGGACGGAGGCCGCCCACGTTGTGATGGGTCTTGATGGTGGCGGAGGGCCCTCCCCGGGGTGAGGTGGATTCGATCACGTCGGGATACAGCGTTCCCTGCACCAGGAACGCCGCTTCGCCGGGCACCTGCCGCGCCGCGTCCTCGAACACGTCGATGAACGTGTGGCCGATGCGGCGGCGCTTCTCCTCCGGGTCGTCCACGCCGTTCAGCTGGGTCAGGAACCGGTCCGCCGCATCCACCACGACCAGGTCAATGCCCAGGTGAGCGCGGAAGGTTCGCTCCACCTGCTCCCGCTCGTGCAGCCGCAGCAGCCCGTGGTCCACGAAGATGCAGGTGAGGCGCTCGCCCAGGGCCCGATGCACCAGCACCGCGGCCACCGTGGAGTCCACCCCCCCGGACAGCCCGCAGATGGCCCGCCGGGCGGGGCCCACCAGAGCGCGGATTGCCGCTATCTGATCGGCGATGAATTGGCCCGCCGTCCAATCGGGGGCGCACCCGCAGATCTCGAAGAGGAAGTTCTCCAGGATCTCCCCGCCCCTCGGCGTGTGGGCCACCTCCGGATGGAACAGGACGCAGTGGATGGGGCGTGACTCGTGCTGCATGGCGGCCACCGGGGCATTCTCGGTCTCCGCCATGGTGCGAAACCCGGGCGGCGGCTGCATGATCCGGTCACCGTGGCTGGCCCACACGGTCACCGGCTCCCCCACCCGGAAGCCCGCGAACAAACCCTCCCCGCGCCGGATGGCAATCTCCGCCCTGCCGTATTCGCGCTCGCTGGAAGGCTCCACCTTGCCGCCGGACAAATGGGCCACCAGCTGCATGCCGTAGCAGATGCCCAGCACCGGAATCCCCAGGTCCAGCAGCCCCGGGTCGGCGGTGGGAGCGCCGGGATCGAATACCGAGTTGGGCCCGCCCGAGAGGATGATCCCCTTGGGCGCCGCGCGCCGCACGAAGGCCAGGTCGGATCCGCGGGCGGCCGGGTGAATCTCGCAGTACACGTGCGCCTCCCGCACCCGGCGCGCGATCAGCTGCGTGAACTGCGACCCGTAGTCGAGGATCAGGATGCCGCGCCTCAGGTCGCTCATGCGTCCCGCCAGTCAGGATCCACCCGTTCACCCCGCATCAGGTCATCCGCCGTCTCCCGCTCCCGGATCACGGCGTAGCGGCCTCCATCTACCAGGACCTCCGCCGCCCGAGGCCGAGAATTGTACTGGAAACTCATCCCGAAGCCGTAGGCGCCGACGCCCAAAACTGCCAGGAGCGCTCCGGGGCCTGCCCCCGGCAGCGCGCGGTCCAAAGCCAGGAAGTCGCCGCTCTCGCAGTTCGGCCCCACCACGTCCACCGGCGCAGAAGAGGCAGAAGGGGCAGAAGCGACGCTGCGGCCGCCTGCCTCTTCTGCCCTTCCTGCCTCTTCTGCCGCGTCTACCACTGTAATCTCATGATACGCCTGATACAGACTGGGCCGCAGCAAGTCGTTCATGCCGGCGTCGGTGATGACGAACCGGCCTCCGCCGGAATGCTTCCGGTACAGCACCCGGGTCAGAAGGTACCCGGCGTTGCCCACCAGGAATCGGCCCGGCTCCACCAGCAGCGGCAGCCCCGTCGCCCGCGCCAGGGGCGCAACGGCCGACGCGAAGCGGGTGACTTCCATGCCCTCGCCGCACCCATACGAGATCCCCAGCCCGCCGCCTACATCCACCGAGGTCAGGGTGTTGATCCCATCCCCCCGCAGTGCGGCCACCAGCTCCTGCAGGCGGGCGGCACCCTCCCGGTAGGGCGTGGGATCGGCAATCTGGGAGCCGATGTGCATGCCCACCGAGACCAGCACCAGAGCCCGCTCCGCGGCAATCCGCCGCGCCAGGGCCGGGACCTGGTCCATCGGCACACCGAACTTCATGCCGGCCCGGCCGGTCTGGGTATATGGGTGGGTTTCGGTGGTGACGTCCGGGTTGACCCGGATTCCCACCGCGGCCGGCGACGGGCGCCCTCGCGCCAGGCGCCGCAGCAGCTCGAACTCGCCATCGGACTCGAGATTGACCAGGCCCACGCCGGCGGCGAGGGCCGCCGTGAGCTCGCGCTCGGTCTTGCCCACGCCGCTGAACACGATGTCGGCCCCGCGGAACCCCGCCGCCAGGACCCTGGCCAGCTCCCCGCCGGAGACGATATCGGCGGCGGCCCCCAGACCCCGCAACAGGCGCAACACCGCCAGGCTGGCGTTGGCTTTGACCGAGTAATGCACCCGGTGGGGAACACCCGCCAGCGCCGCGCTGAGCGCGGCGTACTGGCGGCGGATCACATCGGCGTCATACACGTAGACCGGAGTGCCCACGGTCGCCGCGATGCGGCTCAGTAGGCCTTGGCCCACACCGCCTCAGTGACTGCCGGACGCCCGCACCACACGCAGGTCGCGGGCGCGGGCGAGGTGCGGAACTCCTCGTCAGGAAGGGCGCGAATCGTGGCCTTGGTTTCCTCCTTGATGGCCGTTTCGCAGGCGGCGTCGCCGCAATAGCCCGCGTAGGCGAATCCGCCGGCGCCCTTGAAGTACTCGATGAGCGCCGCTTTCCCCTTCAGGTTGCGTATTGAGTTCTGCTCCCGGCGGGTCCGCGCCGACTCCAGCAAACCGCGCTGCAGCTCGTCCATGGCTCCGCGCACCGCTGCCACCACGTCACCGGCCGCGACCGGTCCCTTCCCCCCCGTGCGGCGTGCCAACACCAGCTGCCCCTGCGCCAGATCCCGAGGGCCCAGCTCCAGCCGGACCGGGACACCGCGTGCTTCCCAGTGGTAGTACTTGGCCCCCGGCTTCATGCCCTCCCGGTCGTCCACCTGGGCGCTGATCCCGGCGCTCAGCAGGTCCTGGCGCACCCGCTGCGCCGCTGCCAGCACGCCCCCGCGCTCGGCGTCGGTCTTCCAGATGGGGACGATCACCACCTGGAGCGGCGCCAGACGGGGTGGGCAGATCAGGCCCTTGTCGTCGCTGTGGGTCATGATCAACCCGCCGATCAGCCGGGTCGAGACGCCCCAGGACGTGCTCCAGACGTAGTCCAACCCCCCGGCCGCGGTCTGATACTTCACCTCGAACGCCTTGGCAAAGTTCTGCCCCAGGTTGTGCGAGGTGCCGGCCTGGAGGGCCCGGTTGTCCTGCATCATCGCCTCGATGGCATAGGTGCGCACGGCGCCGGCGAACTTCTCGGCCTCGGTCTTCTTGCCCGTGATCACCGGCATCGCCATCCATTCCTCGACGAACCGCCGGTAGAGCCCCAGGATCAGCCGAGCCTCGGCTTCCGCCTCCTCGGCCGTGGCGTGGGCGGTGTGCCCCTCCTGCCAGAGGAACTCGGTGGTCCGCAAGAACAGCCGGGTGCGCATCTCCCACCGCACGATGTTGCACCATTGGTTCAGCCGCACCGGGAGGTCGCGGTAGCTCTGGATCCACTTGCCCAGCATCGCGTAGATGATGGTTTCCGACGTGGGACGCACCACCAGGGGCTCCTCCAGCTCCTGCCCGCCCCCGTGCGTGACCACGGCGGTCTGGGGCGCGAACCCCTCGACGTGCTCCGCTTCCTTGGCCAGGAAGCTCTGCGGTATGAAGAGCGGGAAGTAGGCGTTCTCGTGTCCGGTGGCCTTGAACATGTCGTCCAGGGCGCGCTGCATGAGCTCCCAGATGCGATAGCCCCAGGGGCGGATGACCATGCAGCCCTTCACCGGCGAGTAGTCCGCCAGCTCGGCCCGCATGATCACGTCGTTGTACCAGGCGGAGAAATCCGCCGCTCGAGTGGTGATCCCTTGGTCGCTCACCGTCCGGGCCCCCATGCGCCGGCGGCCGTCAGATCCGCCAGTGCCACTTTCCGCTCCACGCTTTTGGTCAGGTCCCGCACCACCGCCTGCCCCGCGGCCCGCTCTTCCGGGCCGATGATGACCGCGAACCGTGCCTTCCGGGCCGCGGCCAGCTTGAGCTGCTTGGCGATTGTCTGCTCCTTGAGCGAAAACTCCACGCTCACCCCTTTGTCACGCAGTTCATGCGCCACCTTGAGAATGGCCCCCGTGTCTTCGGCCGTGACGGCCACCAGGAACGCGTCCAGGCCGCCCGCCGCCGCCGGAGCCAGCTGGCGCGCTTTGATCAACTCGCCCAGCACCACATCGCCCATGCCGAACCCGAACGCGGGCAGGTCCACCTCGCCCAGGGCCTTCAGCAGGCCGTCGTAGCGCCCACCCCCGCAGATGGCACGCAGGTCCCGCTGCGCGTCGAACAGCTCGAAGACGACCCCGGTGTAGTACGCCAGCCCGCGCACGATGCAGAGGTCCACATCTACGAACGCCCCCAGGCCCATGCCTTCCAGCGCCGCTGCGCATTCCGCCAGCGGCTCCAGCGCCTCAGGTCCGCCGGGGACCTTCCGCGCGGCGTCCTTGACCCGGTCCAGCCCCCGCAACCCGCCCACCTCCAGCACCCGTTCCCCCTGGGGCCGGCTCAAGCCGCCATCCTCCGTCAGCCAGGTCAACAGCTTGTCGCCCGGCTCCCGCTCCACCTTGTCAATGGCCGCGAACGCAATCCCGAGCGACGCCTCGGGGATTCCACCCGCCAGTAACAGCGCCCGCAGCACCCGGCGGTCGGACAGCCGGGCCCGCACGTCCGTGGGACCCAGCCCCAGGCCGCGCATGATGTCTATCGCCGCCGCGATCACCTCGGCATCCGCCAGGGGCCCCGCCTCGCCGATCAGATCCATGTTGAGCTGGAAGTGCTCCCGCAAGCGCCCCCGCTGCTGCCGCTCGTAGCGGAACAACTGAGGGAGAGAGAACCAGCGGATCGGCTTCTTCAGGGCCCCCGCCCGGGCCGCCACCATCCGGGCCAGGGTGGGCGTCATCTCCGGCCGCAGCGCCACTTCCCGGTCTCCCTTGTCCCGGAAGTGATACAATTGCCCCACGATTTCCGCGCCGCTCTTCTGGGTGTACAGCTCGAGCGGCTCGAGCGGGGGGCCGTCGTACTCCTCGAAGCCGTAGCGGGAGGCGACGGTACGCCAGACGGCAAAGATGTGATTACGGAGCGCGGTGTCGTCGGGGTAGAAGTCGCGGAACCCCGGCAACGCTCTGGCTGGCATGCACCAAATTAGCCGAGGGGCGTAAAGCCCGGCAAGCGGGCCAGCGCGTCGCCCACGGTGTGGAAAGAGCCGGTGACGAGGATGGTCCCGGCGCCCTGTTGAACGTCGTAGAGGGCACGGTCGAAGTCCGGCTGAACAACAGGCGGTAGGGTCGGTAACGGCGGGAGAGGCGGTACCTGCTGCCCCACCGCACGTACCGACTCTCCCGCCCGTACCGCCTTGAACGCCTTCCCGACCTCCCCCAGGTCCCAGCGCCTCTCCGCCGGGGCGCTGGGCGGGGCCGTGAGCCACATCCGGTCCACCGCGCCCGCCAGGGCCCCCACCATCTCCCCCCACGCCTTATCCCGGAGGATCCCCACCAGGGCGTGCACCGGCCTTACGGGTTGGGCCTCCGCCAGGGCCCCCAGCAGAACGGCGATCCCGGCCGGGTTGTGGGCCACATCGAAGATCCACCGTCCCCGCCGGTCAAAGCGTCCCGGGAGCCGGGCCCGGCCAAAGCCGGCCGTCACCGAGCTCGGGGCGGGCCGCCAGGGCTCCGGCAGGGCCGCCAGCAGAGCCTCGGCAACCGCCGCATTGCGCCGCTGGTGGGGACCAGGCAGGCCCAGCGGCCCCTGATACTCCGCGCCCGGCGGCACCTGGATGACGGGGCGCGCACCCTGCCCGCGCGCCACTTCACGCAATACCGCGACCACCTCCGGCGCCGGCTCCCCGATCACAAACGGAGTATTCGGTTTCGCGATGCCGGCCTTCTCCCGCGCGATGGCCTCGACCGTATCCCCCAGGTAGTCGGTGTGCTCCAAAGCAATGGTCGTCACCACGCTTGCCAGGGGCTGGATCACGTTGGTGCTGTCCAGCCTTCCTCCCAGACCCACCTCGACGACGGCGATGTCCGCCCGGCGGGCGGCGAAATCCGCCAGGGCGATGGCCGTGGTCGCCTCGAAGAAGCTGGCGCCCACCCGCTCGATCGTGGACCGTAAGCGCTCGGTCCAGGCGGCAAAGGCCCCGCCGCTGATGGGCCGGCCGTCCACCAGCATCCGTTCCCGCACGTCCACCAGGTGGGGCGAGGTGTACAGCCCCACCGAGAAGCCGGCGGCCCGCAGGGCCTCACAGGCCAGCGTGGCAACCGATCCCTTGCCGTTGGTGCCGCCGATGTGGACCGTGGCGAATTCGGCCTCCGGGTGGCCCAGCTCGGCCAGCAGGGCGCGCGTGGGCTCCAGAGACCAGGTGGTCGGGGTGAAGACGCGGGGTGAAAGGAAGCGGTAGGCTTCCTCGAACGGGTAGCTCAGTCGGCGGCCTCCGCCGACGGCAGGCCCATCATCATCCGGATCAGCGAGGCGGTTGTTTCCGTCAGGTGCGAGCGCGGGACCACGGCGTCCACCATGCCATGCTCCAGCAGGAATTCGGAGGTCTGGAATCCTTCCGGGAGGTCCTGGCCGATGGTCTGCTTGATAACCCGTGGTCCCGCGAACCCCACCACCGCGCCGGGCTCCGCCAGGATCACGTCACCCTGCAGGGCGTACGACGCGGAGACGCCGCCGGTGGTCGGATTGGTGAGAATGGAGATGAAGGGCAGGCCGGCCTCCCGGAGCTGGGCCAGCACCACCGAGGTCTTGGCCATCTGCATCAGGCTGAGCACCCCCTCCTGCATACGGGCGCCGCCCGAGGCGGACACGATCACCAGCGCAGTCCGGCGTTCCAGTGCCCGCGACGCCAGCCGGGCGATCTTCTCCCCCACCACCGACGCCATGGAGCCGCCCAGGAACGCGAACTCCATGGCCGCCAGGTGCAGTGCCACGCCGGTGAGGGTGGCGTGCCCCGTGACCACGGCTTCCTGCGGCCCCACTTCCCGGTAGGCGCGGGCCACGCGTTCGGCGTAACCCTCGAAGCCCAGCGGGTCCACCGTGCGCAGCTCCTGGAACAGCTCGGTGAAGCTGCCGGGGTCCGTCAGGATGTCGATATACCGCCGCGCGTTGATGCGCCGGTGGAACCCGCATTGGGGGCACACCTGCAGCGCCCGCTCGAATTTCTCCCGCAGGTCCACCAGGCCGCACTCGTCGCACTTGTCCCAGGCATCCGGAGGGATTTCCAGGCGCTCGCGCGAGGAGGTGCGGGGCTTGCGTTCTTTACGGAACCAGGCCATGGGATAAGAGCAGAATTTCGCCCGCGCCCCAATCCGGCGCCAGGTGCGGGCCGAGGCCTACGGTCGGGTATAGGATGAGCGTGTGTCCCGGGCGACGCGCAGGCATATGCCGATCGCCACGAAGGTCACCATCAGAAAGGACCCGCCGTAGGAAAAAAACGGCAGGGGAATGCCGGTGATGGGCATGAGGCCCACAGTCATGCCCACGTTCTCCACCACGTGCGTGAAGAGCAGGCCGGCGATGCCGAACACCACCACCGACGAAAAGGGATCCGTGGCGTCGCGGGCAATGCGCATCAAGCTCAGGAGCAGCGCCCCGAACAACAGCAGGGTGACGACCACGCCGACAAATCCCAGCTCCTCCGCCAGCACGGGAAAGATGAAGTCCGTGTGCTGAGCCGGCAGGAACTGCAGCCGCTTTTGGGTGCCCTGCAGAAAGCCCTTCCCCAGCAAACCACCCGAGCCGATCGCCACCTTGGACTGGGTGATGTTCCAGCCCGTGGCGCGGGGATCAATCTCGGGGTTGAGGAACGACAGCAAGCGGTTCTGCTGGTAGGGCGCAAGCCCCCGCCACAGCGACAGCGCGATAGTGCCCATCGCCACGTTGGCCAGCCACACCACCAGCCCCTCCAGCACGTAGGGCCGGGCCCACATCAGCAGCAGGGTGATGGCGACGATCCAGGCGCCCCAGGACAGGGTGGAGAACGCCAGCATCAGGCTGATCAGCGGCGAAGCCAGCAACAGCAGCAGCCAGCCCTGCACCCCGGCCCAGAAGAGCATGGAGAACAGGATTCCCAGGAAGACGATGGCGCTGCCCAGATCGGGCTGCAGCCCCACCAGCACGAAGGGAACGCCCACGATGATCCCCATGGGCAACAGCTCGACCAGGTTCTGCGGCGGCCGCCGCCTGCCCCCCAGCTGGCGCGCCAGCATCAGGATGGTCGCCACCTTGGCCAGTTCCGCGGGCTGGCCGATGCGGGTCCCCCCGATGGCCAGCCAGGAACGCGTGCCCGCCGCGGTCCCCGCCCCGGTGCCGACGATGAGGGTGAGCACGAGGAGCACCAGCGACGCCCCGTAGGCGAACGGCGTGATCCACTCCAGTAGCCGGGGAGACAGGCGGAAGACCAACGCGGCGGCCACCATCGCCAGGGCGACCCACCCCAGCTGGCGTCGCCACATGTCCTCGATGCCGGTGGGGATGTCCGTCTGACCGGCGGAGTAGAGGGTGGCCAGGCCCAGCGCCATCAGGGCCCCGGCGCTGAGCAGCGTCCGGCTATCGAGGCCGCGGAGGCTCATCCCGCTGCGTCCGGCCGCCCGTGTCCGGGAGAATGGGAACCGGGGCCGGCGCGGAGTCGTCCGGCAGGATCATCTGGTAGTCGGCCGCCGTCAGAGCCGGCACGCTGGGCCCCAGCAGGTAGCGCGCGATGATGCGGTTCACCATGGGTGCCACCGCGGTGCCGTGCTCGGCGAATTCCACCACCGCGCCCACCACCACGCGGGGCGCGTCCGCCGGAGCGAACGCGATGAACCAGCCATGCGCCGGGCCGTGGGGGTTCTGCGCCGTTCCCGTCTTCCCCCCGATGCGCAGATCTGCGATCCGCGCCCCGACCGCGGTGCCGTGCTGGACCACTTCCACCAGCGCCTCGCGCAGTCCCCCGAGCTGTTGGCCCGTGAGTCCCAGGGACCGCACCTCAGGCGACTCCGTGGCAATCAGATGAGGCGCGGGTGCTTCCCCGTTGGGATTGGCCAGCATGGCGTAGAACGACACCATGTTGGACAGGGTTTGCGAGTTCTCCCCCTGCCCGATGGCCAGGTTCAGGGTCACCGCGCTGGTCCAGCCCCGCGGGCCATAGCGCTGGTTGTAATACTCGGTGGACGCCGGGAAAAGCGGCCGGATCTCGTTGGGCAGGTCGATGCCGGAACGCTCGCGGAGGCCCAGCTGGGCCACGTCCGTCAGCATATCGGTGAGGCCCAGCTTCAGTCCCAGCTGATAGAAGTAGACGTCACAGGAAAACTGGATGGCCTGCGCCAGCGTCAGGTCGCCGTGGCCTTCCGCGTCCCAGCAGCGGAAGTACCGGGTCCCGTACTGCAGCCCCCCGCGGCAGGGGATCGGCATCCGGCTGTTGAGATCCACCAGGCCCCGCTTCATCGCCATGGCCGCCACCACCAGCTTCCAGGGCGAGGCCGGCGGGTACCGGGCCTGGGTGGCGCGGTTCATCAGGGGGAAGTCCGCCGCCTGGGACAGC
>Ga0153915_10001027_pt1 | contig 25786 bp, 24 predicted proteins | sample Opewatmetagenome_2_FD_107003 | JGI IMG/M metagenome (GOLD analysis project Ga0153915, IMG submission 107003) | Freshwater wetland microbial communities from Ohio, USA - Open water 3 Core 3 Depth 3 metaG | ecosystem: Environmental > Aquatic > Freshwater > Wetlands | place: USA: Ohio, Lake Erie...
GAAAAGCAGGAAGAAATTCGGATTAAGGCTCAACGTAAAGCACCGAAAACGGATAACCAGGAGGTTCCTGCAGAAACCTTGGACGTAAATGCAGGTAAAGATTCTGCTTCATCAGCATCTTCACAAGAATAGATATACGCAAGGGGGCAAGATAAAAGAGATGGCAATACCGACAAGAGATGCAAGGACATCAAGACCCGAGACCAAGCCACAAAAGAAATTTTACCATAAAAGAAAATTCTGCCGATTTTGTACAGATTCTGAAATAAAAATTGAATATAAAGAACCACTTATTTTAAAAGATTACATAACCGATCGGGGGAAGATTATCCCCAGGAGAATCACTGGGAATTGTGCCAAACACCAAAGAGAAGTTACCGTGGCGATAAAAAGGGCAAGAACCATTGCCCTATTGCCTTTTGTCGTATCCGAGTGGTAACAAGAATTTCTCATCTGGATTTGTTGTAACCCAAAATGATGGATATAGAATTTGAGAGACGAAAGGGGTGCATTTTTATATAGAGATTTTTTCACAGGTATCGCATTATCGTCCCTAATTTTTTTCGCTGCATCGCTCATTCCCATAGTAGGAACCGTCTTCTTTATCTTGACACCTCTGCCGATTGTCTACTACTATTCAAAACTAGGCAGGTTACAGGGATGGGGTGTCTTTATCATATCGCTCTCTCTGGTCGCCTTATTCCTTACATTCTTTGGTTCCATGGCAAGTTTCCCCTTCCTGTTTATATCTGCGTTTTTGGGAGTGATCCTTTCGGAGATTTTGCGTAAAAATTATTCCATCGAAAAGACAGTCATTTATCCCGTCACGATGCTTATGATACTGTGGTTTTCATTTGCCATTTCATTAAGTCTTATCATGGGAAAACAACCATGGCATTTAATAGAAGATTATATAGGAAGAAATATTCAGGAAAGCATTGACTTTTATACGCAACTGGATATTCCTGCGGAACAGATAGCCCCGATTAAGGATAATTTCCAACAGATAACCATTTTTTTTACAAACATATTTCCTGCGCTATTCTTCGTAAGTGTATCATTTACAGTGTGGATAAATACACTGGCAGCAAGGGATATTTTTTACAAAAACGGGATGACATATCCCGATTTTGGTAATCTCTCATGTTGGAAAGCCCCAGAAAGTCTAATATGGCTTCTCATCGCCAGTGGGGCGATGTTTTTAATCCCCGTTGAATGGATGAAATTTCTTGGTCTTAATTTACTCATCGTGTGCCTGTTTGTGTATCTACTTCAAGGTCTGTCAATTATAAGTTTTATATTCAAAACAAAAAACATTCACAGACTTTTCAGGATTCCATGTTATTTTCTTATTTTCGCACAGCAATATATCATCCTGTTCGTAATTGCTGTAGGTGTGGTTGATTTATGGTTTGACTTCCGAAAATTTATTAAGCCGATACCTAGTTCTAACATATAAAGAGGAATTTTTTAAACCCGAAAAAATCGGATATCATAAGGAGTGTGTATGAAGGTTATATTAAAAGAAAATGTTGATTCTCTTGGAAAAGCAGGAGAAATAGTTAATGTTGCTGACGGCTATGCAAGGAACTATCTTATCCCCAAGGGGCTTGCGGTGGAAGCGAGCAGCTGGTCCATGAAGGCCCTAGAACATGAAAAGACCCGCATCATGAAGAAAAGCGAGAGTGAAAGGAAAAAAGCCGAAGCGATGGTTGAGAAAATGCAAGGTGTAACCTGCACTATTGCCAGGCGTGTCGGAGAACAGGACAAGTTATTCGGCTCGGTCACTACAAAAGATATTGAGAACTCACTCATGGAACGAGGCATAGAGATTGATAGAAAAATGATAATCCTTGAGGAACCGATTAAATCTCTCGGCGAATTTCCTGTCACGATTAAATTTCAGCCCGGCATTACAACCGAGATAAAAATAACAGTCATTGGTGAGTCGTAATATATCACATGAAAGACATCGACATCTCATTACATAAAGTACCTCCCCAGAATCTCGAGGCAGAGCAGTCCGTGATAGGGGGAATTATGCTCGATAACCAGGCTCTCAACAGCGCTCTGGAAATACTTGATGTTAATGACTTTTACAGTGAAGCCCATCGTAAAATATTTGCTGCCATTATCGAATTATATGATAAAAGTGAACCATGTGACCTTATCACGCTCAGCAATATCTTAAAAAACAAGACCCACCTCGATCAAGCCGGAGGGATATCTTACTTGTCGTCTCTTTCCGACAGCGTTCCTTCAGCAGCGAATATATCCCACTACGCAAAAATCGTGAAGGAAAAATCCATTCTTCGCAAGCTTATCGGCACAGCCACTGAAATTTTGAACAAGAGCTATACCACAGCGACAGATATCGATACCGTCCTCGACGAAGCGGAGCACGCCATATTTGAAATATCTGAAAATAAGATAAGACCTGCGTTCAGTCCTTTCAAAGATTTGATCAAAGACAGCGTCAAAACCATTGAAAAACTATACGAGAGAAAAGAGCTTGTTACAGGTGTTCCCACGGGATTTGAAAAGATGGACGACATCACGTCTGGCCTGCAAAAGTCTGATTTGATAATTATCGCCGGCCGGCCAAGCATGGGGAAAACCGCGTTTGCCCTGAACATAGCCCAATACGCAGCGCTGGATGCGGGAATCCCTGTGGCGATTTTTTCGCTGGAAATGTCTAAAGAACAACTTGCACTGCGCATGCTTTCCTCCGAAGCGAGGGTCGATTCCCAGAGAATTCGCAGGGGTTTTTTAGGAGAAGCGGATTGGCCGAAGTTGATTACTGCGGCTGGAAGGCTTTCCGAAGCATTGATATTTATCGATGATACACCGGCAATTAGCGCATTAGAAATGAAGGCTAAAGCACGACGCTTGAAATCCGAAGTTGACCTTGGCTTGATCATCCTTGATTACCTGCAGCTCATGAGAAGCGGCGGCTATAAGGAATCGAGAGAACAGGAGATATCGGAAATCAGCCGCTCGCTGAAAACCCTCGCCAAGGAACTGAATGTTCCTGTAATCGCACTTTCCCAGTTAAATCGGAAAGTTGAGGATAGGACCAACAAACGTCCGCAGATGGCTGATCTGAGGGATTCGGGAGCCATTGAACAGGATGCGGACCTGATCGCGTTCATTTACAGGGATGAGGTCTATGACAAGTCGGAAGAAAATCCCGAGAAAGGCATGGCTGAGATCATTGTCGGCAAACAGAGAAATGGCCCAACAGGGATGGTAAAACTGGCATTTCAGGACAAGTTCGCGCGTTTTGAAAACCTCGCCAGAGGGATCGACATGGATTAGTAGTGATATTGAAGAAGTGACTCTGTCTGGTCAAAAAAAGGACGATTATAACTCAGGCCTCCAGCAAGGCCTGCTCTTTTTCGAAATAAGGAATAGCCAGTCTCAGCTTTTTGAGGGCCTGCTTTTCGATCTGTCTTGCCCTTTCCCTTGTAATATTGTACTTACTGCCTATTTCCTGAAGGGTTATCGGATTATCCGTCATAATGCGATGCTTGACGATATAACTTTCTCTTTCATTAAGATTGACCAAGGCACCGGCGATATTTCTTTTCACCATATCCATCTCTTCTTTTCTAATCAGGGCCATTTCCTGATCCTCACCCTTGTAAGTCAGATTATCGATATGCGTCGTCTCACCTTCGTCGTTGATGTAGGCATCAAGTGAAAGATCACGGTGACTCAACCTGAGATCCATTTCTTCAATCTCGTTTTCCTTGACCCCCAAAGATTCAGCAATTTCTCCGAATTCAGGATTTTTCTGCGAAAGAGTTTCAAGCTTTTTCTTGGCCTGGCTCAGCTTGAAAAACAGCTTCCTCTGGGCCTGCGTGGTACCGATTTTTACAAGACTCCATGATTTGATAATGAAATTCTGGATATATGCCCTGATCCACCATACGGCATAGGATATAAGCCTGTAGCCCTTATAAGGATCAAATTTTTTCACGGCATGCATGAGGCCGATGTTCCCCTCCTGAATTAAATCGGCCAGTTTCATCCCGTAACTTCTATATTCGTGAGCAATCTTGACCACAAATCTCAGGTTTGAAATGACCAGCTTCTCGGCAGCCGCTACATCATTGAATTTTTTAAACCTGACAGCCAATTTGAATTCTTCCTCCGCGCTCAGCACGGGGAATCGATTAATCTCCGATATATAGATGTCAAGAGTACTGGTAACTGACGGCAGCTCCAATCAACATTCCTCCACTTTTCGTCTATCTTTTACAAATTTAATTGATTATAATATTTTAGTATCCTGCCATAGTCAAGGGCATTTTATCCTACGGATATTCATCCAATATACTTTATATCACACCTTGACATACCTGCTGTTTGTGCTTAATTTATTGAGAATTTTCATGATTGATTGAAGCAGCCCTACTTCAGTCATATAACAAACGCTGAAGATCACTGATATACAGGAGAAGATACATGAAAGACATTAATAAGATTATCCTTGATCACGCCTGTAGCATCGCGTCCGAGGTTAAGGTAAAGGCTCTCATGCTCTATGCAGACGCTGCTTCGGAGTTGTCCATTGCCAAAGATGAGAAACCTTGTTTCAATCTTGTTCTGGTTACCAAGGGCGAAGAAGAATTACCAGAAGAATTGCAAAAATTAGGAACAGTCATAAATGTTCCCGACGTTAACCTTTCGCGGGTCGGCCAGATAAAAATAGCCATCACCAAAGGTATCGCCACAGGTCTTTTCAAGAAGGGAGACAAACTCGTCTGCATCAGTGGTCTTCCCAAGCTTGGATATGTGGACAGTATCTTTATGATTGACGTTGGTAAGGAATTTGAGGTGTTGACATCACAGAATATCACGGACATAACACAGTGTGTATATCCGGAAGTCTTCAGCGAGGCGCTTAATATTATCCTCGAGCTTGCGGCCCAGGGAAGAGAGGGAAGAAAAGTCGGAACCATTTTTGTTCTGGGAGATCATGAGAAGGTGCTCCAGCTTTCCCGACAGATGGTCATCAATCCCTTCCTGGGATATACTGAAGAAGAAAGAAATATTCTTAACCCCGATTTGATAGAAACAATCAAAGAATTTTCGGCAATCGATGGCGCGTTTATCATCAAGGACAATGGGGCAATCGTGACCGCGGGAAGACATCTCAATGCAGCCATAGAGAGTAAGGATTTCCCCCAGGGACTGGGGAGCAGGCATATCGCTGCGGCGGGCATCACCGACGTTACACACGCCATCGCTATTGTCCTTTCCGAATCTACCGGGAATGTCAGTGTCTTCAAAAACGGGAAGCTCTTTGTAAGCATTTTAAAGCCCATACCATAAAGAGGAGACGCTATGCGATTTGACAAGTTTACTTTGAAGGTCCAGGAAGCTCTACAGGAAGCTCAGACTCTGGCAAATAATTACGGACATCAGGCTATCGAGGTGGAACATCTTCTGTCGGCGCTATTGGTTCAGCCGGAGGGTATTACCGGAGAAATACTGAAAAAACTTGGAATTGATCCCAAGAGCATTGAAGATGAAATCAAAATATCTCTGGGAAAGTTGCCGAAAGTTGAAGGAACAGGCACCGGCCAGGCATACATAACGCCCAGATTAAATAAAGTTTTCGATAATGCCCTTGTTGAGGCAGCCCGCCTGAAAGATGAATACGTGAGCGCCGAGCATATCCTGCTCGCGCTTGTAGAAGAAAAGGAAGGTGCGGCCGGAAAGATCCTTCGGGGCAAAGGCATCACAAAAGATACTATATTCAAGGTACTTGTGGAAATCAGAGGGAGTCAGAGGATTACCGATCCGAACCCAGAGGAGAAATATCAGGCACTGAAACGTTATGCCCGAGATTTCAATGAACTTGCCAGAAAGGGAGCATTTGACCCTGTCATCGGGCGTGATGACGAAATCAGGAGAATTATGCAGGTACTCTCCCGGAGAACAAAGAACAATCCCGTACTCATAGGGGAACCGGGTGTGGGGAAGACGGCCATTGTAGAGGGGCTTGCCCAGCGCATAGTAAATGGTGATGTACCGGAAACATTGAAAGACAAACGCGTCATTGGTCTGGATATCGGCGCGCTTGTCGCCGGAGCAAAATACCGGGGAGAATTCGAAGACAGGCTCAAGGCGGTACTCAAAGAAATCACGAACGCCCAGGGAGAGATTATCCTCTTCATCGACGAAATTCACACAGTTGTGGGCGCCGGCGCCGCAGAAGGAGCGGTGGACGCATCCAATATGCTAAAGCCCGCCCTGGCCAGAGGAGAGTTGCGATGCATTGGCGCCACAACCTTAAATGAGTACCGGAAACACATCGAGAAAGACCCTGCTCTGGAACGGAGATTTCAGCCGATCATCGTGAGGGAACCGACGGTGGAGGATACCATTGCCATCCTCAGGGGCCTGAAAGAACGGTACGAGGTGCACCACGGGGTGCGGATCAAAGACTCAGCGATTATCGCGGCCGCCACACTTTCCAGCCGCTACATCAGCGACCGTTTTTTGCCGGATAAGGCGGTCGATCTGGTAGACGAAGCCGCTTCACGCCTGCGCATTGAGCTCGACAGCTTGCCGTCAGAGATAGACACCATAGAGAGAAAAGTAATGCAACTGGAAATTGAACGGCAGTCGCTGAAGAATGATACGGAAAAAACTACCCAGGAGAGGCACAACAAGATTGATAAGGAACTCTCGGAACTCAGAAAATCCATGGAAAAAATGAAGGCCCACTGGGCCGGAGAAAAAGAAATAATCCGGCATATACAGAACATCAAGAGCAAGATCGAAGACTACAAAACAGAAGAGCTGAACGCCCAGAGAGAGGGAAACCTTGCCCGAGCCGCGGAAATCCGCTATGGGAAGCTTGTCGAACTGAACAAAGATCTCGATCAGGAACATGCCAAACTTTCCGAGATCCAAAAAGACAACAAAATGTTGAAAGAGGAGGTTGATGCGGAAGATGTGGCGGAGGTTGTTGCACATTGGACGGGTATTCCTGTATCTCGCATGCTGGAGAGTGATATCCAGAAGCTTATCCATATGGAAGAAAGACTGAAGAAGAGAGTCATCGGCCAGGATGAGGGTATTTCCGCCGTATCCAGCGCCCTGCGAAGGGCCCGATCCGGACTCCAGGATCCGAACAGGCCTATCGGCTCTTTCATCTTCCTGGGGCCTACGGGCGTAGGGAAGACCGAACTGGCAAGAGCTTTAGCCGAATTCATGTTTGATAATGAGCAGGCCATGATCAGAATCGACATGTCCGAGTATATGGAAAAACACTCGGTGGCGAGACTGATCGGCGCACCCCCAGGATATGTGGGATACGATGAAGGAGGATACCTTACCGAGGCTGTGCGCAGAAGGCCCTATACGGTGATCCTTTTCGACGAAATTGAAAAGGCGCATATGGATGTGTTCAACATCCTGCTGCAGATCCTCGATGATGGCAGATTGACCGACGGACACGGGAGGACCGTAGATTTTAAGAATGCCATCGTCATTATGACTTCCAATATAGGGGGACACTTGATACATGACATTGCTTTGAGCGATGAAGATAAACGTACGAGGACTATGGAACTGCTCAGGGCTACCTTCAGACCGGAGTTTTTGAATCGCATAGATGATATTGTCACCTTCAGATCATTAACCATACATGATATCGACAGGATTATCGATATTCAGATCGATCTGATCCGAAAAAGGCTTAAAGAACGGAAGTTGTCACTCGAATTGACAGAAAATGCAAAAAATTATATAGCTAAAACCGGATACAGTCCTGTGTATGGTGCGCGGCCCCTCAAGAGGGCGCTCCAGAAACTGCTTCTGGACAATCTCTCCCTGAAGATACTCGAAGGGACGTTCACGGAAGGAGACCATATTATCGTTGATGCGAAAGACAGCGGTGAAATAATATTTGAAAAAGGATAAAAAAGGAGGTTTTTCATGAATACTATTAAAACAGGTTTATTACTCGGCGCTTTGACAGGCCTTTTAATGCTGATAGGCGGATATTTTGGAGGAAAAAGCGGTGTTGTCATTGCGTTCATTTTCGCTATGATAATGAATTTCGGGGCCTACTGGTTCTCTGACAAGATCGTGCTACGTATGTACCGCGCCCAGGAAGTCTCGGAAAGCGAAGCCCCCGATCTTTACCGAATAGTCAAGGACCTGGCATTGAAAGCGGGTCTTCCCATGCCGAGGGTCTATATTGTCCCCGGCGATACACCGAACGCCTTCGCCACGGGGCGGAATGAAAGCCACGCTGTAGTCGCTGTCACAGAGGGTATCTTGAGAATGCTGAACAGAGACGAACTGGAAGGTGTTCTTGCCCATGAATTGACGCATATCAAGAACAAAGACATGCTTATCGGGTCTATCGCGGCAACAATTGCCGGCGCCATCGTCATGCTGGCGCACATGGCGCAATGGGCGGCAATCTTTGGGGGCGGAAGCCGCAGTGATGATGAAGAAGGCGGCGGCGTGATCGGGCTTATTCTGATGGCGATTCTAGCTCCCATTGCCGCAACAATTATCCAGATGGCGATTTCCCGCTCCCGTGAATATCTCGCAGATGAGGGCGGCGCCAGGGTGTCAGGCAAGCCATACGGGCTGGCAGGCGCCCTCGATAAGCTGGGACGGGCATCTCAGGCAATCCCGATGGATGCGAATCCATCTACAGCTCATATGTTTATCGTAAACCCGCTAACGGGGAAATCTCTCATGAATCTCTTTAGTACCCATCCCCCCATTGAGGAGCGTATCGCAAGGCTAAGGAGCATGAAGCCTTTATAAAAAATGTGCGCGTATTATATATCCAATCTGATTGTATAGATTCATATGTGAACTGATTCTCAATTCTACATCTGCTCATTATCAACAACCGAGGATTAATATTTTCAGAGAAGGAGACCATCATGGAAGAAGAGAAAAAAGAAAAGGCATTTGTAATCAAGGATAAACGACTTTTCGACGAAGCCGGGGAAGCCCGCCGGGAAGAGTTAAAAAAAGAAGATGTAACAGCAGAGGGTAAGCCTCCGGAAAAGGAGACAGAGGAAACAGCCCGGGAAGAATATTTTCCGGAAGTCACCTTTTCCAGCTTTGTACTTTCACTCAGTACAACCGCCATGTATCATTTCGGTGATTTTCCTGATCCGGTTACAAAAAAGGCGGAAAAAAATCTTGCGGCAGCAAAACAAACCATTGATATGTTGAATATGTTAAAGATCAAGACAGTGGGAAATCTTGATAATAATGAAAAAGAATTGATGGAGGGAATCCTGTATGAACTGATGATGAGGTATGTAAAAGAAAAGGCCCGGGGATGATAAAGAAACTATCGCCGGCTAAGGTTAATCTTCATCTGCGGGTTTTGAGAAAGCGGGACGACGGCTATCATGATATCGCAACATTGATGCAAAGGATAAGCCTCTATGATGAAATGATATTTTCCCTTATTGACCATGGCATCACTCTCAGTTGCCCGGGCAGTACGTTGCCGGAAAATGAGCATAACATCGTACACAGAGCAGCGGCCGCCCTCCTTTCCCGCTCGCCTCACACACCTGGAATCCATATTGCCATTAAAAAGAATATCCCTGTCGCGGCAGGGCTGGGAGGGGGCAGTTCTAATGCCGCCACCGCCCTTACAACCATAAACGATCTCATGCGTCTTCATTACACACACGAGGACCTGATGAAAATAGGGGCGAACATCGGCGCAGATGTCCCTTTTTTTATACTTGGGAAGACTGCATGGGCATTTGGCATTGGCAACCGGCTGCGACCTGCCGAACACATTCCTCCCTTGTGGTTTGTCCTGATTAACCCCGGCTTTGAAATTTCCACAAAAATGGTGTATGAAAGTCTTAAATTAAGATTGACAAAACGGGTGGTAAAGTATAAAAGTCCAGAACTTCATACGTTTGAAGATCTGATAAAGGGACTCCATAACGATCTGGAGAAGGTTACGCTGGGTCTTCACCCAGCTTTGCAACACATAAAGAATCTTCTCATGCAGAATGGAGCTAAAGGAGCGATAATGTCCGGCAGCGGGCCTTCTGTTGTCGGAATTTTTACGGGGGAATCAGAAGCCCTGAAAGCGAAAGAAGCCATAGAAAATATCGGCGTGAAGGAATGGTCTGTATTCAGTGCGCACTCCCTGTGAAAGGCCACTGCCGCGCCTTCTTGTATTGAGTATGTCCTGTTCTTTTGCATGAACTGCCTCGAAGCAATCTTCGAGGTATCAGAGGTATCAAATGTCATTCCTGGCTCGATAAGCCTGCCCCGTATCCCCTACGCGAGGACAGGCTTGATACGATGGAATCCAGACCAACCCTGGATTCCCGCTTCCACGGGAATGACTGTAATGAAGCAAGTATCGGAAAATGTAACATCAAGAGATCACATATTGGGGCGTCGTCAAGCGGTAAGACACAAGATTTTGGTTCTTGCATACGGAGGTTCGAATCCTCCCGCCCCAGCCAAATAATGAAAAATATCAGATGGATTTATCACCCGTCTGCAGCAGGAGAAAGTATCTACATGCTTGATAGAATGAGAGTATTTTCGGGTAATGCGAACATAACACTCGCCCGAAATATCTGTGAAAACCTGGGGGTATCACTCGGGAAGGCCAATGTGACGACGTTCAGTGATGGTGAGACAAGGGTGGAAATAAACGAGAATGTACGGGGCATGGACGTCTTTATTATTCAATCTACGTGCCCGCCCGTAAATATAACCCTTATGGAACTTCTGATCATGATTGATGCTATGAAGAGGGCCTCTGCAGACAGGATAACTGCGGTCATACCTTATTACGGCTATGCGAGGCAGGATAGAAAGGTAGCCCCGAGAGCGCCCATTTCGGCAAAACTTGTCGCAGATCTTATTACCACAGCGGGTGCTTCCCGCGTGCTTTCGATAGATCTCCATGCCGGCCAGATTCAGGGATTCTTTAACATACCCGTCGATAACCTGTTCGCCACCCCGGTGCTTTTGGAATATATCAAAAAAAATTACCAGGGTAACATTGTCATCGTTTCCCCTGATACGGGAGGTGTCGAAAGGGCAAGGGCGTTTGGGAAAAGGTTAGGGGTTAATATCGCAATTGTCGACAAGAGAAGAGAAGGCCCGAACGAGTCGACCGTGATGAATATCATCGGTGATGTAAAAGGCGCAAGAGTGATTGTCCTTGACGATATGATTGATACGGCGGGAACTATCACACAGGCGGCCGATGCTCTCGTGCAGGCAGGAGCCGTAGAGGTTTCCGTCTGCTGCACCCATCCCGTTCTCTCGGGACCTGCCATTGAGAGGCTTGAGAAGTCAAATCTCAAAGAGATCATCGTCACTGACACAATCCCCCTGCACGATAAGGCACAGGCTTGCAATAGCATTAAGGTTCTTTCCGTCGCGGGTCTTATCAGTGAAGCCGTGCGACGTATATATTACAACGATTCAGTACATTCGCTTTTTATATAGGAGGATTAAATGGAAATAAGTGAGTTGAAGGCCACTCTCCGCAAGGATGCGGGGAAAGGAATTGCTCGAAGATTGAGAAAAAGCGGCTTAGTTCCCGCAGTAGTGTACGGCCATAAAAAGGACACGCTTCTATTAGCCGTAAACTCTTCTGAATTGACGAAAATATTAAAGGGCAAAGAAGAAAATGTATTTATAAACTTGCGCGTTGAAAACGGTAAAATAGTTGAAAAATTTACCCTTATTAAGGAACTTCAGCTAAATCCTGTCAGTGGAAAATTTCTTCATGTTGACTTTTGCGAAATCGATAAACAACAAGCCATTACTCTTGACATACCGGTCCACTTCACAGGGGAGGCCGTGGGTGTCGAAACAGGAGGCGATTTGCATCATGTAAAAAGGGAAATAAAGGTATTATGCCTCTTTGCAATGCTACCCGATTTTATTGAGGTGGATGTGAGCCATCTTAATATCGGTGATTCTATAAAGGTGCGAGACCTGAAATTGCATGAGGGCATCACTGTACTTGACCATGAAGATACAATTTTAGCATCAGTTACCGCGCCAAAAACCACCGTGAAAGCTGAGATTATAGAAGAACAGGAACAGGCACCGGCGGAGGAATCACAGGAACAAAGCTGAAAAGATGTTCTATGTTCAACGCTCAACATTGGAATTCTCTCATATTGAACCTTGAACGCTGAATCTTCTTAAGAGGTTACTGTTTGAAACTTATAATCGGGCTGGGAAATCCTGGTATCAAGTATCAGCACACGAGACACAATATTGGTTTCCTCGCCCTTGATAAGATCGCCCATAATCATCGCATATCTGTAATCTTGAAGGGTTTTGAAGCCTGCTTTGGAAAAGGTAAGATTGGTGATACGCCGGTTTTTCTCGTCAAGCCGCAGACTTTCATGAATATAAGTGGCGTCTCCGCAAAAAAGTTCGCAGATTATTTTAAAATTGACCTTGAAGATTTAATCGTAGTTCATGACGATATCGATCTGCCGTTTGGAATGATCCGAATAAAAGCTGGCGGAGGCCATGCAGGGCATAAGGGGCTAATCTCTATAATAGAATATTTAGCTAATTCCGAATTTATCAGGGTGAGAATCGGTATCGGGAAACCACCCGATAAGTCAATGGTCGAAAAGTTTGTACTGGAAACATTCACCGAGGATGAGATAACGATGCTCCCCCTCATTACCATGACAGCAAGTGATGCGGTCACAGCAATTATTTTATCTGGTATTCAATCTGCCATGAATCAGTATAATTACAGAGGCGCTAATCAATCCGTGAAAGCTGATGACACTTCTTAGCGTGATGATGGAAGCAATTATAAAAACAGGATATTATTATGGGATTTCGATGCGGCATTATAGGCCTTCCGAACGTAGGGAAATCCACTATCTTCAATGCCCTGACGGCTGCTTGCGCTGAGGTTGCCAATTATCCTTTCTGCACTATTGATCCCAATATAGGGATTGTCCCCGTACCTGATGAAAGACTCGAAAAAATCGCGCAAATTATAAAACCTCCCAAAGTTACTTACACTACCATGGAATTCCACGATATAGCTGGTCTTGTACGAGGCGCAAGTCGCGGAGAAGGTCTGGGAAACAAGTTTCTCGGACACATCAGGGAAGTCGATGCCATTGTACATATTGTTCGTTGTTTTGATCACCCCTCTGTTTCTCATATCTATGGTACAATCGATCCTTCCCGCGACATAGAGATAATAAATACCGAATTGATCATTGCTGATTTAGAAACAGTGGAAAAGAGGATTGCAAAGGTCGAAAGGCTCGCAAAAACAGGCGACAAGCTTGCCCGCAAAGAGTTCGACATATGTCTCCATATCAAGGATGTTCTGGGAAAGGGTACCCCTGCACGCAATATCACTTTACCGGTGGATGAGGAACATATCCTGAACGACCTTCATCTGTTGACAATAAAAAAAATTATGTATGTTGCAAATGTCAGCGAGGCTGTCCTTAAGGACAATAATGACTACATACGAAAAGTAGAATCAATAGCGCAACACGAGTGTTCGAAGGCTATCATTATCTGCGGCGATCTGGAAGCGGAAATAGCAGAGCTTTCAAAAGAAGAACAGAGAGAATTTCTTAGCGATCTCGGTCTTCAGGAATCTGGTCTCCAAAAATTAATCAGAGAAGGTTATGATCTTTTAGGTTTGATTACTTTTTATACCACCGTTGGCACCGAACTAAGAGCTTGGACAATTCCGCGTGGAACAAAAGCGCCTGTAGCAGCGGGGAAAATTCACGGAGATATGGAACGTGGTTTTATCAGAGCTGAAATTATTCATTTTGATGATTTTATTAAAATAGGCAGCATGGCTAAGGCGAAAGAACAAGGTCTTATTCGTTCAGAGGGAAAAGATTATATCCTGTTGGATGGTGATATCGCCTACTTCCGGTTCAACATATGAAGGATGCGAGATAGTTCGTCGTCTTTTTGACAAAATAAAAGTGGATGGTTAAAGGAGGGAAAATAAACCATCCACCTCTATGTAAACTGAAAGGGGTCATGAATGTTGACCCCCCTCAGATTATCAGCTAAGGGGGTCGGTGGATGGCAAAGGAGGGAAGAGAAACCACCCACCGATTAAACATTAGAAATTTTTTCCAACGCCAGCAGTACTAATCTTCGTGAACAAAAAAATCAGGAAGAAAAAATGTTTTACTTTGATCTGTTGTATCTTTTCCTTTTTCCGGTCTATTTGATTTTGGTTCGGTTAATTTTTTTTCAATATTTTTACTATTCGTCGTAATGAAAAACTCATATTCAAAACCGTATTCATCATTATCAACTTCAGCATCCGAAAAGGCATCTTCTTGATTTATATTTTTATCTTTGCGCTCTTTCCCCTCCTTTTTCATTTACCATATAGCCGCTGTTGAGTATCAATTTTAAGAGACCTCTGAGATCTACCTTTCATATTTGCTCTATCGGCTATTATTCCTAAAGGTCTCTTACGTTCTCACGAGGTCTCTTAGTAAAGCTGTCTCTTGTATCTGCAAAATTACTGCCAATTTAATATTTTTTTTATATTCTCTCTAAAAATAATACTCTTCTCGTAAACACATTTGTTTATATAACAAATAGTTACAAACAACTCTAAAAACTATTTTATCAAGAAGAAATATACATTCGATTAACGGTTAAAGGTTAGGCGGGCGTTTTCTTAAAATGATTAGTGCGGTATTCGCACAATAAAGATAGTATGTCTTTAAGCAACGATAGACTACACGGGGGTTTTAGCTATGTGCGATATCAGCACTTACTGTGCTATTTACGCACATACTTTTATAAATAATTAGTTAATATGCTTACCAATTTTCTTTTGTTCACGAATGAATTTATATCGCGATATACTCAATTGTTTCGCTGCCACAGTCTTGTTTCCTCCACTCATTTCCAGTGCATTTTCCAGTATTTTCTCTTTGATATCATTCATGATTTTTTGCGTTACCGATGTATAATTTATTTCGCCGGAAAATAAAGGGGGGAGAAAATTTTCAATTTCGACTAAATACTTCTGATTCTGGATCACCTTTATTTCTGCAGGAAGATCATCGGGTGTAATGGTGGTACCGACTCGCTGTAAGATCATGACCCGTTCGATAATATTTTTCAACTCCCGCACATTGCCAGGCCAGGAATAGCTTTTCAAAATGTGTTCAGATTCTTTACTGAAACCTCTGACTTTTTTCCCGAATTTCTTATTAAACTCTTCTATATAATGTCGTGATAGAAGGAGAATATCGTCAGATCTTTCCCGAAGTGGCGGTATAACAATAGGAACAACTCTTATCCTGTAAAAAAGATCCTCCCGGAAGGAACCGTCGCTCACCATTCTCACAAGATCCATATTCGTGGAAAAAATAAATCTCACATCAATAGGAATATTTTCTGTACCTCCCAGTCGTCTAATGTAGCCATTTTCCAGCATTCTGAGGAATTTTACCTGCAACTGGATACTCATATCCCCCACTTCATCTAACAGTAAAGTCCCACCGTTCGCGTATTCCAATAGCCCTATTTTTCTTTTTCTTGCGTCCGTAAAGGCTCCTGCTTCATATCCAAAAAGTTCACTTTCCAAAAGGGTTCCTGGAATAGCTGCACAATTAACATCGACAAAAGGCTTTGAATGTCTGTTGCTCTGTCTATGAATAGCACGCGCAATCAATTCTTTGCCTGTACCGCTCTCACCTTGAATTAATATATTTGTATTGTGCGACGCTACTTCTTCGATCACATGAAAGATACCAATCATTTTTTTCGACTTGCCAATAATATTATGAAATCCTAAAAGAATATCTTCCCTCTCCTTGAGTTTTTCGACTTCTGTCTTGAGGGATTCCGCTTCGAGGGACAGCATGGAGTGCATGATGGCATTGTCATATGATGTAACCGCATTCTTAACTAATATATCAAGAATATTAATTTGATCCTGGGAGTAGCCGTCAGATAGCTTAGCAAGATATAATGCACCTTTAAACTTATCTTTTATATGAAGGGGGAAGGCTATCTCTGAAGAGCATCCTTCATACACAGGATGTATGGAAGAGGTTTCATCTGCACTGCGACGAACTATAATGCCATCTGTTTCCATTGCCTGTTTAATGATACTTTTCCCTATCTTTTTATCATATGTCTTTCTATCCTCAATGAAAACCTTTCCACCATCGGTAACGAGACAGCGGTCCTTTTCAATGTCCAGAAAATATACAAGAACCTTATCGGCGTTTGCAATCCTCAACGCGCTGTTACTAAGAACATAGAGGATGTGATTGTCAAGGACACGGCTTAAGTTTACCTCAGAAACGGCCTCCTGAAGAATCATCAATTGACGAATTTTTTCCGCATTTGTCTCAAAAAGCCTTGTATTATGAATAACGATACTCATCTGGCTCGCAAATGTCAGGAAAAGGTTGATCTCTTCGGTGAAAAATTTTATCTCTTCTTTGCACCACGCGGCAATAGTACCTATCACTTCATCGCCGATTTTCAGAGGTGCGCACATTATAGAACCCCTGGTATAGACTTTTGTAAGCATACGGTCGGTTTCGGTGATCCTTGGATCAGTTGCCATATCTTCAATGGCCATTGGTTTTCCTGATTTAGCCACCTTTGTGGACAGACAATCATGTTCTTCAATATTAAGAGCAACGGAAAAGGCAATTTTTGTCTCTTCCAAATTGTAATTTTTTACAACTTTGGTTTCTAAATATTTTTTCGTTTCATCAACCAGACGAATTATCCCCATGTCGAAACCCATGGTATCGACGACTTCGTCTAATATTTTCGCCATGATTTCATCCACATTGGACGGTGCAGTGAGAAAAGTACTTATACGAAATATACTTTTCAGTAATTCATCCTTATCAAGCAAAGGAACCGCCGATACTTTTAAAAAATCAATCTCATTATCTATTGTTGCCATTGTATTGTATCCTTCTATATAAACTAAACATTATGTAATATAACACTGAGAGCTGTGGTAAGTTTGATGGTGTCTTCATCTGCTTTCCTTAATCTCCCACTCACGATCCGTGCCAGATTCAATAAGATCCTGTAACCGATCTCATAATCCTCCTCAGCAAGTTTAAGGAAATCATCTTTTTTAATTTCATACAAAACACAATCTGTAATCGCTTTTATTGTGGCTGTTCTCTTTAGTTCCTCAAGGAGGGCAATCTCGCCGAAAACGGCATGATGATCGCCATCCAATCTTGTAAAGACCTTATTTTTTTCTCTGTTTTCATCACCCATGACAAGGCTCTTTGCAACTTCAACGGTTCCTTCCCGAATAATATACATTGTATCCCCGATCTCGCCCTCTTTCACGATTATTTCATCTGCTGAAAAAGTAACCTTATGTAAAATACTCAATATTTTACTAATCTTTTCCGGAGTGAGGTTTTTAAAAAGCGTGATTTTCTGAAATGTGGCAATGTCTTCATCCATAGATTTATCCCTCAATTTTCTTTGATAGACACCTGCGGGAGGAATACCTTTTCTTAAGAACACTTCCCTATGATTTGTATACGCGACGGGAAGTTTTTCGTATCACTTCACGGGGACCATCTTTGCAAGTATAACAGCGAATTCCCCCTCGTTAACAATATATCCGTCGTCCGGATTTATAACAAATTGCGTTTCCTCCTTTTTATAGAGTATGTCTCTTTTTGATTCCCTTATCTTCTCCTTGATGAATGCATCAATAATTGATGTATCGTCGGATAGAAGATCTTCTAATTTCATAACCTTCTTTTCCATTAAAAGGCCGATCAGAATAGCATGCTGTTTTTCCCTGTAAAAAATTGATAATTCTTTAAAAGTTCTCCCCACAAAGTTTCGGGGAATTTCAACCCTCCATATTTTGTTAGTATCCCCTAAGGATAGCAAGCTTGAAAATATCTTCGGCAAACCGGGGGAATTTATGGCACTGGCTAAGAGAGAGCCCATGTTTTCTCCTCTGACAACAATCTCATCAACATTAGCCCTTCTCAAATGCTGTTTGTTTTCGCTATCCAGAATCTCGGCGATGGTCTTAATGCTAGGGGCAATAGACTTTATTGTCAGAGAGGCTAAGGTTGTTCTTTCGTCAATTCTGTCCCTAGGGTGGTCTCCAGATGTATCCGCCATGATTAAGGCAAATTTAGCCTTCGCAATATTAGCTCTCAAGAGAACATCCTCGTGGACATAATTGCCTCTTAGAAATCTCAGATTGTATTTATTATATTTAAGCCTGAGAGAGTCGATATCATCGACAGAGAGTTCATTTATAAGGACGATAGGGGTATTTCCCATAGTACCGTATGTGGTCAATGCCTGGAGTACTTCCTCGGTATGTTGATTCCAGCCACATATAACGGTGTGGTCTTTATCTTTAATAATTTCCAAACCCCGACCCTCCTTAATTTTCTTTTCGACAAATATAGAGGCAATTGTTGCGGTAAACAGCGACATTACGCCGACACCTGCAAAAATGAGCATCAATCCTACTATTTTTCCGCCAACCGTTATGGGATATTTATCACCATAACCAACGGTGCCCATGGTTACTACAGCCCACCAGATTCCATCCCATAGAGAACTAATATTCGAATCACCACTCTCACCTTCAAAGTAATACACACATATTGAACTTAATAATATAACTATAAGAATCGCCATTGCGATCTGTACAAAACGCTCTCTGTATAACCCTCGTAAGGACCTTAAAACTGTCGACATATGCCTCTGTAATAAGACGTTCTATGTTCTTCTTCCATTTTTTGTTGTAAAAGGGATTCAAGGATTCGAGAGTTCAAGTATTCCGGCCATTCACTTGCATCCTTGACTCCTTGAATCCTGAAGATGTTCGCAACTATTAGAGATTAACCATACCGAGTATATTGAACGGTTCACAATATGATCCACTGCATACGCATATTAAGTCTTATCATATGCGTGAAATTGCATGGAAAAAACAGCCCTACCCTGAGTTGCAGATCGGAGATCGGTTGAATATCCAAACATTGCTTTCAGGGGAACCTTTGCCTTTATTTCACTTATTGTTCCTTTCGTTGTGATAGCTTGAATCTCTCCCCGTCTTGCATTTATATCGCCAATAACTTCGCCCATAAATTCACCGGGTGTAATAATATCGACCATCATGATTGGTTCAAGCAATATAGGATCAGCATGGAGACATCCATTTTTTACCGCTGATGATGCCGCTATTTTGTACCCAAGTGTCGTAGACTCCCCGTCTCTGAAGGATCCTCCTAATATTGTGACCTTTACATCCACGATGGGGTAACCGCTCACTACTCCACTAAGAGTTGCCTCTTCCACACCCTCTTCAATAGCGGTATGATATTCTGCGGGGATCACGGTTTCATCAATTTTTTTCACAAGCTCATTGCCCTCTCCTCTGCTTCTAGGTTCAAGCAATAAACGAACATGGCCATAATGTTTTCTTTCTCCAAGTTCCTTGTCAAAAAGTCCCTCAATCTCGATTCTTTTTTGAATAGTTTCCCGATATACAACCCTGGGTTTACCGACATTGACAAGTGCATTAAACTCTCTTTTCAACCTGTCTATAAGGATTTCCAGATGAAGCTCCCCCATACCCGAAACGACGGTTTGCGCAGTCTCTTCATTGTACTTCACCTTGATCGTAGGATCCTCTTCCATCAGTTTTGCCAGTGCCACAGTCAGCTTTTCCTGATCTGCCGGGGTCTTGGCCTCAATAGCCTGACTTATAACGGGCTCATAGAATTCGATCGGTTCAAGAAGAATCGGGTGAGACTCATCACTTATGGTATTTCCCGTTGTCGTGTCTTTGAGGCCCATAATAGCAACAATGCCTCCTGCCCCGCACCGCTCAATCCTTTCACGTTTATTTGCGTGCATTTTCAAGAGGCGGGCGATTTTTTCTCTTTTCCCAATGCTGGCATTATATACTTCATCACCCGCTTTAATCTGTCCCGAATAAACCCTCAGATAGGTCAACTTTCTTCCTTCATCCTGCATGATTTTAAAGGCGAGGGCGGATAGGGGTTCATCATCGCTGCTCAGCCTAATCTCTTCTTGTCTGGTCAGCGGATTGATCCCCTTAACTGGGGGGATATCTTCCGGTGATGGTAGAAAATGGACGATCGCGTCAAGCAACGGCTGAATACCCTTGTTTCTCAAAGCAGTACCACACATAATGGGCACCGCTTTTAGGGAAATAGTTGCCTGCCTGATCGCCTGGATTATTTCTTTATTCGAAATTTCGGTCCCATCCAAATACTTCTCTGCAATATAATCATCCATCTCGGCCAGTGATTCAATAAGTTTCTCCCGATATTCTTTTACTTCTTGAGACATTTCGGACGGAATATCCGACACTGTGAAAGACAACCCCAGTTTACTGTCATCCCAGGTAACTGCCTTCTGTTCGATCAAATCTATTATCCCTTTAAAATGTTCCTCCTGACCAAAAGGTATTTGTATAGGCAGCGGTCTTGAGTTAAACCTCTCGCCCATAATCCTTATCGTACCAAGATAATCGGCGCCTATTCTGTCCATCTTATTGATAAACGCAATCTTGGGAACGCCATATTTATCAGCCTGATGCCAGACTGTTTCCGATTGAGGTTCTACACCGCCAACGGCACAAAACACGACTAATGCTCCGTCCAGAACTCTGAGAGAGCGCTCAACCTCCATGGTAAAATCAACATGCCCGGGTGTATCAATAATCTGGATTTCATGATTATCCCAGGTGCATGCTGTAACGGCAGATGTGATTGTAATGCCTCTTTCCTGTTCCTGCGGCATCCAATCCATCGTGGCTTCACCATCATGAACTTCGCCCATCTTGTATAATCTCCCCGTATAAAAGAGGATTCTTTCCGTCACGGTAGTCTTACCGGCATCAATATGGGCGACGATCCCGATATTTCTCGTTCTGGAAAGTTTCTTTTTTGAAGCCATAACTTTATAACCAGTGACATAAATATCTTTTTATCTGAGCTATTATCCTTCTCTTGAACCAGGAGCCAACATGTCTTTATTCATAATAAACGGTTGCCTTGTATCAATATGGCCTTTAATGGATTCTACTTCTCTTCCATCGACCATTAATTTTACTCTTTTAATACCATTGACATTGCGTACTAGCGTATTAGTCAGCGAATATATTGTTGTCATTTCGCTGGCGCTGCCTCCCGGATGCAATTGGATTAAATTATTATCGAAACTGACATATGCTGTTTTCTTATCGTCTATTCTGATACTTTCCAGCGCAACCTTTTCCGGAAAAGTGTTCACAAGCTTCGTTTTAGAACCATCAAGTAACGCCTTAACAATTTCCCGTGCTTGGCCTTCGGTACTTTCTTCCTTTTGTACGTACCTCTTTTCCGCTACTAAAAAACGCTCATTCATATCAGCAAAATAGAGGACCACCTCCTGTTTTTCCTTTTTTGTAACACCACCTTTCGTTGGCGGGAATACATATTCGAAAAGGACGACAAAGAAAAGGATCAAGAACGCGACAATTGAAACAACCATCAAGAAAAGAAACGATTTCTTCATGCGCTTTTTCTTCTTCTTAACCTTTATCTCGTCGGTCCTTCTCTTTCTCTTTGTTACCATTGTCAGGTCTTCTCCTAAATAGTATGCCCAGTCTAAATGTCCGGACATTTCTGCTGTAGTAATAAAAAAACGGCGATAATGTAGGGTATTTTTATTGTACTGTCAAGCAAGATGAACTTTTCAAATGGCGAAAATTCAGTGGAATATGAGAAGCGGAGCAAATAGGGGAGGATAATTTAATATCACAACAATAGTATGTTTTACACCTTCATACAATGGGGTAGCTATCATTCGTAGCTATTTGATACTGTCATTGCCGCCATTAATCCACCAATCGCTTTTACCCTTGAACCACCATTGTGATGAATCTGTGTTAATAATGCTATCCGCCAGCTTTTTCGCTGTTTCAGTAAAGAGTCGCTTGCCGGCAAATTCAATCCAGTCTTTAGAATATTTATTCCCCAGGTCCCCGTATTCCTTTAGCTGGAGAATAAGAGAGAGCTGATCAGCATCATGAGCGATGAGAGCCTCTTTCGTTTTTTTTTCATTAAATTCATGAATGGCATCTTTAATTTCATCCCCAAAGAAAAGGGTCTCCGTGAGTTCCCTTAACGCCTTCTCTTCATTTACGGTAACATATTTTTTATACATATAGTTCATATCCCCGGTCCTGGCCTCGGGGAGATCGTGGACAAGACATATTTTCAGTACTTTTAATTCATTTACATCAGCTTCAAACTTACTTAAGGTATATCCTATGAATATCGTTCTCAACACATGTTCTGCCACTGATTCGCAACCGGAACCTAAAAAACGAAAACCCGTTCTTGGAGTTTTCTTCAACATGCCAACTTCAAACAAAAAATTCGCTATATCCTTCATTTTATTCCTTTTTTAGTATTTTTATCCTGTTTTCCATCATATCTGAGATTTTCTTTATTTGCAACTGGAGTGAGGCAATACCTTCCGGCTTCATGGATAGCAATTTATCAAGCTGTGTCTTCCAGTACTCCAGTACTGACAGTTCGTTTTCTTTGACCTTTTTATCAAATCTTGCCTGGATCTCTTTTATAAAAGCTTGATGGTCTTCCATATCATCTATTACCTGCACCAATAATTTAAAGCAATTTACTATATCACTTATCCTATTTCTTGCAACCATTGATGTGAACCAAAAAGAGGTGGATTTCATCAGAGATTTAAATCATGATAATTATATAAATCAGCTGAATGACATTGAGAGTTTTTTACTTTGCACAATAATCTTATTATGCTAATCATGAGCGAGCTTAGGCAGTTTGTATTTAAACTGCGTCTTGTATTATTACTCTTGATGAGGTGTAGATATGAACGCTTTGCGATTATCAGCTTTTTTTCTTATATTTCTATCATGTAATTTTTTCTCTGCCACCTTTGATATTGTCTTCGCGAAGGATGAAACAGCTCATCTCGAATTTCGAAAAACAGCTACTTCCCTATCAAAAAAGCGTCCCTATATAGTTAAAAAGGGAGAGTGGCTTTTTGATATCTTGCGAACTCAGGTTGGCATAACATCAGGTAGATATACCATAATAAAAGCGCTAAACCCACACATAAAAGATATAGACAAGATAGAACCGGGCGATGTTGTTTACTTACCAGATGTAGTGCCACAAAGCGAAGGGTCAACGGATTACATAATAAAGAAGGGCGATTCCATAACCCGGATTGCCATCCGCCAACTGCATGTTAAACCATCCGAGTTACGGAAAACCGTAAATGATATTAAACGGCTAAATCCCCATATCAAAAACTATAACCTGATTTATCCCGGACATGCCTTACAAGTGCCACGAAGAGGTATTTTCCTTACCAAACAAGAGGCTAAAATTTCAGAGGCTGAGTCATCCCTTCAAACCAAAGATGCATCTAAAGAAGAACAGGTTATATTGCCGGAAATCCGCTTGTCAATCATTGGACACGTAATCAAACGTATGAACGGAGCCCTCATAACAGCAGGTAAATACTATATCCCTCTCCCTCAAGCGGGGCAGGTAACTGTTGACTGTTCGACAATACCGGTTGTTGAACTTGATGATGGAAATACGATTTTCTTGGATTTTTCCGATCAGACACCGGATGCCCTTAAAAACATGATTAAAGCAAACTGGAAAAATTACAGTTTTATAAAAGTAAACAGTCTTGACAGTACGGCAGCTATTCTTAAAAAAATTATCGACGTATCGAATACATATTCTATAACAAAAAGCACAAATCCTCTTATAGTCGGAGAATCCCCCCGTACAACCCTTGCCATCGACTGGATAATTACAAAGAAGGACTCTTCTGACAAATCGTATTCACAGGGGTTATCCTTTATTACGGATATATCACAACTTTTGCCCAGAAAATTGATTGTATACGCAGAAAAAAGCGGCTTGATTGTCACAGAAATCTTGGATGGTCAAGGTATAGTGAGTGCACCGGATGAAAAATATACAATGCCTCAGTTATCTACCCTCCCCTCTCGTACAAATATAGAGTTTGCCGATGCACTTCTTGTGTTGTTTGGCTATACGACAGTTAAAAATTCTGAGATCGCTGTATTTGAAACAAGCAAAGAAGGTTTTAACCTTTCCATGAAAGCCGACTTGCTTGTAAAAAGGGGGAACAAACAAAACATTTTCCTCTCCAGGAAAATAACCCAGCAATACATAGACAATTTGAGAAACAGAGGAACAGGTGTCGCCTTCTTTGAGGATGGAGAACCTCTAAAATCCGTTATTGGGAAGGTCCTACAGTCTATGAATATTCCATACTCATTCGAAAACTTTTTGTTTGCATTTCCTGAAAAGACTGCTTATCCCAGGGGTACCATCAGCATCCCTGCCTTTAAAATAGCACATGATAAAGGATACATCTATCTGACTGAATTCGATATCGATCGTGATATTTACGGACTGCTTCAAAATAAGTGGCAGGTCAACCTAGTTAAGTATTGAGGTTCTCCTCTGAGAAAATTGATAGCAGCTTCAGGGGGCAAAGGGTGAAGGATTCAAGTGAGTAGTTCAAACACTTAAATCCTTGAATCTTTAAATTTATGTTGCACCACACTGGGAGAAGAACCATTATTGAAAGTAAAAGGAATCGCTCTGTTTTCCGGGGGTCTTGACAGCACCCTTGCAGTAAAAGTTATTAGGGCGCAGGATATCGAGGTTCTGGGGGTCACTTATATAACCCCCTTTTTTAGCGATATAAAGGCCAAGACTGCGGCAAAGAATATCGGTCTTGCCCTCACGATAATAGACATTACGGAAAAACATCTGGAAATGTTAAAGGCCCCCAAGTATGGATATGGGAGGAATATGAATCCGTGTATAGATTGTCATACGCTCATGTTGAAAACTGCAGGCGGTATAATGAAAGGCACAGGGGCGGATTTTATATTTACCGGGGAAGTACTCGGACAGCGCCCCATGTCGCAGACCAAACAATCTCTCCATGTAGTCGCAAAAAATTCAGGTTACCAGGAATATATTGTAAGGCCTTTGAGTGCGAAACTTCTCCCCGAAACAAAACCGGAAATTGAAGGAAAAGTGGACCGTCAAAAACTTCTTGCTATTCAGGGAAAAGGAAGAAAAAGTCAGATTGAACTGGCAAGGTACTATAGTATTACTGATTACTCTGCCCCCGCAGGAGGATGTCTCCTCACCGATCCAATGTTCTCGAAAAGGCTCAGGGATCTGTTTGCATACCACAAAGATTTCCGGATACGGGATATAGAACTTCTTAAATACGGCAGACAATTTCGCATTGACAATTCGTCCAAAGTAATTGTCGGGAGGAACAGCTTTGAAAACGAGACACTCCAGAAATTATCTGAGAGGGAAGACGTTTTAATTCACATGGTACAGTATCCGGGACCGACCGTTCTCGTTCCCTACAAAAGCGATGGCGCAACACTTCACTATGCAGCCTCGCTCTGCGCTCTTTACAGTGATGCCCCCAAAGATATGGAAGTTGTTGTATTGTGCAGAAAAGGAGATATCTCACATACTATCAGGATCACAGCAGCACTAAGAGGAGAAGCTGAGCGATGGATGATATAAGACTTTTCTCAGGCCAGATGTTGCGGTCTCAGCAGATCATAGATCGTCTTCACAGGATTGAAAGTATCGATGGGCACTTCCACAAAAATGGTATTCCAGAA
>Ga0153915_10001028_pt1 | contig 25764 bp, 18 predicted proteins | sample Opewatmetagenome_2_FD_107003 | JGI IMG/M metagenome (GOLD analysis project Ga0153915, IMG submission 107003) | Freshwater wetland microbial communities from Ohio, USA - Open water 3 Core 3 Depth 3 metaG | ecosystem: Environmental > Aquatic > Freshwater > Wetlands | place: USA: Ohio, Lake Erie...
GCACCTGCATACGCCGGTGCGCGCGGAGCTGCCGTACGGCGTGCGCCTGCTCGACGTGCTTGCCTGCCTCCATCCGACGCCGGCCGTTGGCGGGTCGCCGCGCGAGGAGGCGTGCGCGCACATCCGAGAACTCGAGGGTTTTCCGCGGGGGATGTACGCCGGCCCGTTCGGGTGGATCGACCACCGCGGCGGTGGCGAATTCTTCGTGGGCATCCGCTCGGCGCTCATCGACGGCAGCCGCGCCCGCGTCTACGCCGGCGGCGGCATTGTCGCGGGCTCCATGCCCGACCGCGAGTTCGCCGAGACCGAGCTGAAGTTCAGCGCCCTGCTCGACGCCCTCCTCGGCTGATTCCGGTTGCCTGCCCCGGGACGCTGCACGGGGGGGCGTCACCCCGCAACAGGTAACGTAATACGTTACAAACCGGCCGCGGCCGCCTCGTAACGCAATGCGTTACCTGAGTCTGGGAGGCGAAGGCCGGTTGCGGGCGGTGCGTGAGCGGATCCGGAATCACCAGGCTCCGGGCTATGGGCGCCGGGCGGCGGCTTCGCCGGAGAGGTCGTTCAGGAGGCTGCGGTAGGGGAGCGATTCGCGCAGGAGGCGCCCGCCGGCCGCGACGAGCCGGTCGACCGTCTCCGGGGGGAGGTCGAAGCTCGTCGGGACGGAGTCGAAGAAGGCCCGCTCGGCGGGATCGGAGCGCGAGTGAAAATCGACCGTGATGAAATAGATCGCCGGCTGGAGCCCGGCTCCGTCCGCGCCCTGTTCCTTCTGCCACTGGGCCAGGCTCGCCTCGACCAGGCCGATGGTCTCCCGGTTGGTGCGGTTGATCGTGGCGTTGCTCAGCGAGCGGATGATGTTCTCGAGGCTGGGCGTCTCGTCGCGCTGCGCCCACTCCATCCGCGACTCCACGGCGGCATTGACGACGATGATCGCCAGCCGGGTGATCCCGCGCGCGCGCAATCCGTCCATGACGGATCTCCAGCCGCCGGACAGGGTGACCCCGTCGATCAGGTTCCTCAGCGCCAGGTTGTCGACGAGCCCGCCGTCCATCAGGAAGAGATAGGGATGCCTGCCGACGTCGCGATAGGCGCGGTTGACCTCCTCGAGTGCGGTCCGGTGGTTGGCGAAGACGTCGTCGCTGGCGGCCGGCGACACGAGGACGGGATCTGTCGCGGACACCCGATCGGCCTGGTTCTGGAGCACGATGGGGGTGAATAGAAAGGGGACGGCGGAGGAGGCAGCGACGGCGCGGGAGACGGGATAGCGGCTCAGGTCGGATCCGATGAGGTCGAATTGCCCCTGGGTGAACTGCCACTGGGTGCTCGTGCAGATGTTGGTGGCGTTGATGACCAGGAACGGGCGCGGGCCGGCCGCCTTGGCGAGATCCCCGAACGTGGCGCCGTGGAACAGGATCTCGTCGTAATATTCGGCCGCGAGGTCGCTGCGGCCGAAGCGGCTCGACATCAGACGGGCGCTGTTGAACGGGGTCAGGCAGCGGCGGAGGAGCGTGGCTTGCACGTCAACCTTGAGGAAATCCCTCTCGAAATCGGCGAAGATCCGGTCGCCGAAGAGGCAGTAATACGCTGCCGTGAAGCTGCCCCCGGAGACCGCGTTGATGGTCGTCACCCGGTCGAGAAGTCGGCCGCCGGAGGGGAGCGGCACCGTCGCAAGCTCCCTGAGAACGCCGTATGAGAACGCGGCGGCCCGCGTCCCGCCGCCGGAGAAGAAGAGCGCCATCATGAGCGCGCCCGGCGCGGGCTGTCCGGTGTCCTTCAAGCGGTATCCTGCGACCGGATTGATGCGTTCGAGCGGCGCGTTCGAAGGTGCATGCGCGCAGCCAGTCACTAGGGCGGCGGCCAGGAAGGGAGCCAGCCATCGGGCGCAAGGCCGGCCGGACATTGCCGAGGGTGAAAGGATACCGGGGTGCATGGCGGGCGGTCGTTGATCTTGCGGGCCGGCCGCAGAGCGCCGCTCGGCGGCCCCGACACCAAGGCAGGTAGACGCTGGCAGCGGGGGAATCGAGAGAAAAGCGGCTGCGAGAAGACTGGCCAGCGGCCGGGAATCGCTTTGAATGGCGGCGCATGACCCCGCCGGCGCTCGATTTCCGCAACACAAACAGCCTCTGGTGCAGCGTGATCGCGGAGGCGTTTGCGCGGGCGGGGGTGCGTCAGGTAGTGACTTCGCCGGGTTCGCGCTCGACGCCGCTCACCTTCGCCTTTGCGCGCCATGCGCAGATCGAGGCGGTGCCGGTGCTCGACGAGCGCTCGGCCGCCTTCTTCGCGCTCGGCCTGGCGCGGCAGGCGGGGCGCCCGGTGGCGCTGGTGTGCACCTCGGGAACGGCCGCGGCGAATTATCTCCCTGCGGTCGTCGAGGCCCGCGAGAGCGGCGTCCCCCTGGTGGTGCTCACGGCCGATCGCCCGCCCGAGCTGCGCGAGTGCGCCGCGGGCCAGACGATCGACCAGCAGAAGCTCTACGGGGGCTTCGTGAACTTCTACCACGAACTCGCGACGCCCAAGGCGGAGCTCGGAATGCTTCGCTACCTGCGGCAGACGGTGCTTCACGCGATTGAGCGGGCGCAGGTGCCGTCGGCGGGGCCGGTGCATCTGAACGTCCCGTTCCGCGACCCGCTGCCTCCGATCGAGGACGGCGTTGCGGGAAAGCTCGAGGCGGAGTTTGACGCGGACGGGTTTTTCAGCGGCGTCGAGCCGCCGGCGGGATGCTCCTGGGCTGCTCCGACATTCGCGCCTCCGGCGACCGCGCGCGGCGTGATCATCGCCGGGCCGGCCCAGCCGGGCAACCCGGGTGCCCATGCTGCTGCGGTCCGGCGGCTCTCTGCCTCGCTGGGATGGCCGGTGCTGGCCGATGGGATCAATCCGCTCCGCCACCGCGCGGGGGATGATGAGCTCCTGATCACGAACTATCCCGCCATGCTCCGTTCCGCCGCTCTCGCAGAGCGCCTGCGTCCGGAGGCGGTCCTCTGCGTCGGCGACTGGCCGACGGCGAAGCTGCTGCGGCAGTGGCTCGAGAAGGGCGCCGCCGATACCTGGATGGTGGCGGCCGATCCCCGCAACCACGACGGCCTCCACGGACGCACGCGGCATCTGCGGTGTTCGGTCGAGGCGCTCGCCGCCGGTCTGCCGCCGGGCAAGCGGCCTGCGGGCGCCTACGCGGAGGAATGGCGGCGCGCCGACATGGCGGCTGGTGCGGCGCTGGAATCGCGGATCGATGGCGCCGCGTTTCCGAGCGAGCCCGGAATCGTCCGACTGCTGGCCTGCCGCCTGCCGCCCGGGACGCCGCTTTTCGTCGCGAGCAGCATGCCGGTGCGCGACATCGAGTGCTTCTGGCCGGCGGGAGGCCGCGGGGTGCGGCCCTATTTCAACCGCGGGGCGAACGGCATCGATGGGACGCTTTCGACGGCGTTCGGGATCGCCCACGGCGGCCAGCCCGCGGCTCTGCTGACCGGCGATCTCGCGTTGCTGCACGATTCGAATGGATTCCTGCTGCGGCCCAGGTTCAGGGGCAGCCTGACGATCGTCCTCATCAACAACCGCGGCGGAGGCATCTTCGAGATGCTGCCGGTCGCGAAGTTCGATCCCCCGTTCGAGGAATACTTCGCCACGCCCCAGGAGGTCGACTTTGCGAGGCTCTGCGCGGCGCACGGGGTCGAGCACGTGCTTGTTCGCGGCCGGGAGCACCTCGCCGGCCTCGTGGGCGCGCTGCCTGCGGCGGGCGTGCGGGTGCTCGAGGTGCGCACCGACCGGAAGCGCGAGACGGCGTTGCGCCGCGAGCTGATGCTCGAGGCCTCGAAGGCGGCGGAGGCCGCCGTCCTCAATCGCTGAGCCGGCGCCGCTCGATCAGTTCGGAGATCCACCGCCGGTGGGGCCCGGAAAGCGCGATGCGCGATAGCCCGGCGCGCGGTATCCAGCGAAAGGGAGCGGAGGCGCCGTCGCCAGACAGGCGGAGGGCGCCGGCGGGGACTGCGTGGATGGACTCGACGATCCGGTGGCAGGTGATGCTGCGGCGCTTGCGGACGAGGAGGGGCATCTCCGCGGGCAGCGGCTCGGCAAGCCCCGCCTGCCCTGCGGTGGGCAACTCGTAGAGGGCGGCCAGACGCCGCGCGCCTGAGGGGTTGCGGTGCAGGAGGAGCCGGCCGGACTTCTCGCACCAGATGCGGGTGACGGCGCGCTCGACCGTCTTCCTTCGCTCGAGGCGCGGATAGCGTTCGGGGGAGCCCTCGCCGGCGGCGGCGCAGAACCGGCGCACGGGGCAGGCGGAACACTCGGGCTGGCGGCGGCAGACGAGGGCGCCGAGCTCCATCATGGCCTGATTGTGGGTGCCGGGATCCGATGCCGGGAGCAGGGCCGCGGCGAGAGGGGCGAAGTGCCTCGCGGCGGCGGCGCCGTCGCGGAAGGCGGTGCCGTCGGCCGTCAGGCGGGAGAGGATGCGCACGACGTTGCCGTCGACGCAGGCGGCGCGGGCCCCGAAGGCGATGCTGGAGATCGCGGCGGCGGTGTAGGGGCCGATGCCCGGGAGCCCGGCCCAGCCTTCGGGGGTCGTCGGGAGCGCGGGCCGGGCGGCCAGGGCGCGGGCGAGGCGGTGCAGGCTGCGGGCGCGGGAGTAGTATCCAAGTCCCTCCCACAGCTTGAGCACGGCGGCCTCGGGGGCGGCGGCGAGGGCGCCGAAGCCGGGCAGGGCGCGCATCCACCGATCGAAGTAGGGAAGGACCGTGGCGACCTGCGTCTGCTGGAGCATGAACTCGGAGACGACAGTGCGGTACGGCGACGGGACCGCGCGCCAGGGGAGGCGCCGGTGATGGCCGCGGTACCAGGCGTGCAGGCGGCGGCGAAAGGCGGCCGCTTGCGAGGACAGTTTTGAGGGGAAAGGGATCGCCACGGGCAGAAGGGAAGAGACACAAAAAACGGCCCGGCGAAAGACCGCAGCGTTTTTTTGTGTGTTTTTCAGGCGTTTTATGGCCTGCTTCCGGCATGCCCAAGGAGGCCGACAACGATTTAGGGGAAGCCAGGAAGCTCAGCACCTACACGATCAAGCTCGACGACGCGCAGATGGAGACGCTGCGCTCGGTCTGCGAGGCGCGGGGCTGGGAGCCCTTCGACGTCCCCTACGCCCGCTTCGCCTTCCGCGGGCCGGACGTCAACGTGACCGCCTACGACAAGCGGAAGATCGTGGTGATCGCAGGCAAAGGCACGGAGGACTTCGTGCTCCACACCCTCGAGACCGAGGTGACGCAGACCCCGAAGCTGGGCTACGACGAGGTGCTGCATCCGGAGCGGTTCGAGCCGCACGCCGGGCTCGACGAGAGCGGCAAGGGCGACTTCTTCGGCCCGGTGATCGCGGCGACGGTGATCGCCGACAAGCCGGCGATCGACGCCTGGCTGAAGGCGGGGGTGAAGGACAGCAAGCGGCTGGCGGACTCGCAGATCGTCAAGCTCGACGCGCTGATCCGGAAAACGCCGGGTGCGGTGGCGAAGACCTGCTACTGCGGCATGCCGAAGTACAACGAGCTGATGCTCCGGCCGGGCGCGAACCTGAACCGCCTGCTCGCCTGGCAGCACGCGACGGCGCTCGACCAGGCCCTCAACGAGAAGTGGGTGCCCTGGGGGCTCCTGGACCAGTTCTCGGAGCAGCCGCTCACCCAGCGCGAGCTGGCGAAGAAGCAGGTGAAGCAGTTCGAGTTGAAGATGAGGCCGCGCGCCGAGGAGGACCCGGTCGTGGCCGCGGCCTCCGTCGTCGCCCGTGCGGAGTACGTGCGGGTGATGCAGGCGCTCTCGAAGCGGTTCGGAGGGCCGCTGCAAAAGGGAGCAAGCGCCAGGGTCAAGGAGCAGGCGCGGGAGATCCTGCACAAGTTCGGCGCCCAGGCGCTGGGAACGTTCGCGAAACTGCACTTCCGCACCGCCTACGAGGTGGTGTCGGAGGCCGGCCTCCTGGGGGAGCTGCCGCTGCCGGCGCCGAAGGAGCGCATCGAGTGGCACCATTGATGAGGGCGCCCTGAACCATGCCCCGCCGCCGCCAGCTCCGCGCCTTCGACCTCAGGCAGATTGAGGGCGTGGCCCAGATCATCGGCGTGGACGAGGCGGGGCGCGGCGCGCTGGCCGGCCCCGTCGTCGCCGGCGCCGTGCTCGTGACCCAGGAGTTTCTCGAGGGCCGGTGGGCCGTCGCGAAGGGCGGGACGGTCAACGATTCCAAACAGCTCACGCCGGAGCAGCGCGCCGAGGTCTTCGCCGAGATCGAGGCCCTCATGGCGGAGGGGAAGCTGCATGCCACCTGGGGCGAGGCGTCGGTGGCCGAGATCGAGGAGGCGAACATCCTTGGCGCGACCAAACTGGCGATGCACCGGGCGTTGGAGGCCATGTATCCGCCGACGGCCTTCCAGCGGCGGGACGAGCCCGACCTCTTCGCGACCGAGGAGGAGGCGCGCGCCTTCCAGCCGCAGGTGTCGTGCCGCATCCTGATCGACGGCCTCGCGCTCCGCGGCTTCGCGTATCCCCACCTGGGCCTCGTGAGGGGCGATGCGCGTTCGCTGTGCATCGCGATGGCCTCGATCGTGGCCAAGGTGACCCGGGACCGGATGATGGAGGCGCTCGATGCGCAGTATCCGGGCTACGGGTTCGCGCAGCACAAGGGCTACGGCACCGATGAGCACCGCGACGCGGTGCTGCGCCAGGGGCGCTGTCCCGCGCACCGGACGGCCTTCCTCCGGCGGCTGATGCGCAGCCGGGCCGATCCCGCCCAGATGCAGCTTTTCGGGGAGCCCCCCGGAGCCCTGACCCGCCGTTGACCTCGGTGGCAAGCTCCTCCAGAACGGCACCAATGGCTAGCAAGAAGCACAGCTCGCTCGACCGGGTGCTCGGGCGTCTCGACACGCTGGACTCGGTCAACCTGACCAACCTCGTGCAGCGGCTGGCGCGCGAGCGGAGCCTTTTCGAGGCGATCTTCAACACCATCAACGAGGGCATCCTCGTCATCAACGCCGAGGGTGTCATCGAATACGCGAACGAGCAGGCCTCGCGGCTCATCGGGCTCAGCGAGGGTTCGCTGTCGGGCGCCACGCTCTGGCGGCTGGTGCCGGGGCTGCACCCCTCGCTCGAGTCGCTATTGACCGACGGGGGGGCGATGCCGGTCGTCGCTCGCGAGATCGAACTCACCTATCCGCAGCCGCGGGTCATCCGGCTCTACGTGGTGCCCTTCCAGTCCGACGGCGACCGCGAGAAGGCCCGGCGCTTCGCGGTGATCCTGACCGACGTCACGCGCGAGAAGCAGACGACCGAGCGGCGGATCGAGGACGAGAAGACGTCGTCGATCCTGCTGCTGGCTGCCGGCGTGGCTCACGAGCTGGGCAACCCGCTCAACTCGCTCACCATCCACCTGCAACTGATCGCGCGGAAGCTCAAGAAGCTGAAGGCCCGCGATGCTGAGCCGCTGGGGGAGTCGATCGCAATCTGCCAGGAGGAGGTGAAGCGGCTCGACGGCATCATCAGCAATTTCCTCGAGGCGATACGTCCGCGGCTGCCGGATCTCGCCGAAACCAACGTGGTGGACGTGCTCGAGGAGGTGCTGCGGTTCCAGGCGGGCGAATTCAAGAACCGCCGGATCACCGTTGAGGCGGAGACCCAGGCCGGGCTGCCGGCCGTGCTGGCCGACCGCAACCAGCTCAAGCAGGTTTTTTTCAACATCATCGCGAACGCCATCGATGCGATGAACCCCGGCGGGAAGCTTAAGATTCGCTCGAGGGCCGACGACGACTCGGTGTACCTGATGTTCGCCGACTCCGGGGTCGGAATCCGGCAGGAGGACCTGTCGAGGCTCTTCCAGCCCTACCACACGACGAAGCCGGGCGGCAACGGCCTCGGGCTGATGATCGTCCAGCGCATCATGCGGAGCCATGGCGGCCAGGTGGGGATCGAGAGCAAGGAAGGGGTGGGCACCGTCGTCACGCTGACCTTCCCCCAGAAGAACCGGCGGGTGCGGATGCTCGAGCGCGGGGGCAGGTAGGGCGCGCCCGCCCTCCGGGGGACCGGCGGTGGGCCTGAGGCTTTGACTCGGGCGTGGGGGCGTGTTGTGCTCGCGGCATGGAAACCAGCTGGCTGCACCCGAGGGAGGAACTCGTCGAGACGATGCGGCGGATCTACCGCTACAGGATGACCACGACGTCGGGCGGCAATCTCTCGATCCTCGACACCGACGGGGCGATCTGGATCACGCCGTCGAGGATCGACAAGGGAAGCCTGCAGCCGACGGACGTCGTCCGCGTCCTGCCTGACGGGACGAGGAGCGGGCTGCATGCGCCGTCGTCGGAGTTCCCCTTCCACCGGGAGATCTACCGGCGCCGGCCGGACATCCGCTCGATCGTGCACGCGCACCCGGGCGCGCTGGTGGCATTCAGCATCTGCCGGCAGCTGCCCGAGACGCGGGTGCAGCCGCTCGCCCATGCTATCTGCGGCAGGGTGGCCTATGCACCGTACGCGTGCCCGGGCAGCGAGCAACTGGGGCGCAACATCGCCGACACGTTCGGAGAGGGTGCCGACTGCGTGATGCTGGAGAACCACGGCGTGGTCATCGGCGGCCGCGACCTGAAGGACGCTTTCCAGCGGTTCGAGACCCTGGAGTTCGTGGCGCAGACCCTGGTCCGCGCGGCCGGCCTGGGGGAGATCCAGGTGCTGCCTCCGGAGCATCTGGTCGAGCGTGTGCTGCCGGAGCTCGCCGAGCTTCCGGACGCCGAGCCGACCAACCGGGAGAAGGAGCTGCGCACGCAGATCTGCCGGTTTGTGAGGCGCGCCTACGAGCAGCGGCTGCTGATCAGCACGGCGGGCTCGTTCTCGGCGCGGCTCGACGCGGGCCAGTTCCTCATCACGCCGCGGCGCCGCGACCGGCTCGAACTCGAGCCGCCCGGTGTCGTGCGGGCGGCGGCCGGGGCGTGCGCGCGGGGCCAGTGGCCGAGCCGCACCGCCGCCCTGCACGAGGCGATCTACCGCGGGCATCCCGACGTCGGCGCGATCATCAACGCCCAGCCGGTCCACGCCAGCGCGTTCTGCATGACGCGCGAGCCCTTCCGCACCCGCACCATTCCCGAGAGCTACATCCTGCTGAACGAGGTCCCGCGCCTGCCGCACGCCTGCGTCGTGGCCGACGCCGAGGCGATCGCGGCCCAGGTGTCCCTGGCCCGGCGGCCGGTGGTGCTGATCCAGAATGAGGGGGCGCTGGTCGTCGGCCGCGACGTGCTTGACGCCTTCGACCGGCTCGAGGTCCTTGAGGCCACGGCCGAGGCGCTGGTGATGAGCCGGCCGCTCGGGCCGCTGGTGCCGATGCCGGAGGCGGCCATCACCGAGCTCAAGCACGTGTTCAACGTCGAGTAGGGCCCTTCGGCCTTTCCTCGCAGGATCCTAGGGCAGCCGCTTCCCGGTGGCGGCGTCGAACAGATGCGCCTTCTCAAGCTGGAAGGCGAGACGGATGGGCCGGTTGACCTCGAAGCGGCCGCTGCCACGCAGCCGCGCGATGAAAGAATGGGCTCCGGTAGCGAGGTAGAGATAGGTCTCGGCCCCCATCGGTTCGACGACCTCGACTGCCGCCTCGCAGGTCCGGCCCGGCCGGGGGTCGCCCTCCGCAGGGGCTTCCTCGATATGCTCGGGGCGGATGCCGAGGACCAGAGGGCGGTCGAGGTGCTCCCGAGCCCGTCGCGTCAGACTGTCGTCGAGGCGCAGCCGGAGGGGAGCCTCGGGATTCCCCGACTCGACGAAGGAGAGGCCGGCGCCGCCGTTCTCCACGGTGCCGGTGAAGAGGTTCATCGGAGGGCTCCCGATGAAGCCGGCGACGAAAAGATTATCCGGCTCCTCGTAGAGCGTGAGCGGCTCGGCGACCTGCATGATGTTTCCGTCCTTCATCACGCAGATGCGGTCGCCCATGGTCATGGCCTCGACCTGGTCGTGGGTCACGTAGATCATCGTGGCGCCGAGGCGGGCGTGGAGCTTGGAAAGCTCGGTCCGCATCGAGACGCGCATCTTGGCGTCGAGGTTGGAAAGGGGCTCGTCGAAGAGGAACACCTTCGGCTTGCGCACGATCGCGCGGCCGACGGCGACGCGCTGGCGCTGGCCGCCCGAGAGGGCCTTGGGCTTGCGCTCGAGGAGGGACTCCAGCCCCAGCATTGCCGCCGCTTCCTTCACCCGCGCGGCGATCTCGGCCTTGGGCAGGCCCCGCAGCTTCAGGCCGAACGCGAGGTTGTCGTGTACGGACATGTGCGGATACAGCGCGTAGTTCTGGAAGACCATCGCAATGTCCCTGTCCTTGGGAGGCACCGCGTTGACCACGCGGCCGTCGATGGTGATCGTGCCGGAGGTGATCTCTTCGAGGCCGGCGATCATCCGCAGCGTCGTCGATTTCCCGCAGCCGGAGGGGCCGACGAGGACCATGAACTCGCGGTCCTCGACCGCGAGGCTGATGTTGTTCACTGCCCGGACGCCCGGCCCGTTCTTTTCCGGGAAGACCTTGAGCAGATTCTCGATGACGACCTTGGCCATGTTGCCGCAGGGTGGGGAGGACTGTCGGTGAACATCGGGCAGGCCCGGGGTGAGTCAACCTTGAAGTCCCCTAAGATTTTCGTTGCCCTCCCTGCGCCGGTCGCGCTCCTATTAGTCGGAAGAGACACTCCAGCCTCAGCCGCCCAGCCCCTCTAATCCCATGGCCAAACACCCCGCTCTCGCGTCCACGCCGCTCACATTCGAGCTTTCCCAGTCCCTGGTTGAACGAATCGAATCGCTGCGCCGGGACCTGGGTTTGAGGTCCGCCAGCGAGGTCGTCCGGCTCGCGCTTGAGAAATTCGACGCCGATGCGTTTGAACCGCCGGTGCGCGAGCAGGTGCAGATCTCGGTGCGGCTGGTCCCAGCGCAGAAGAAGCTCCTTTTCCAGCGTGCGCGGAAGAAGCGGGTGAGCGCGGGCGAGCTGGTGCGCGCCGCCATCGACCAGATCGATGCCGTCCCCGCTTCGCAGCGCGGAGCCCATAAACCGACGCGCCAGAGCCGGCGCTGACGGCAGCCTTGCCGTGAGCCGGCCCGCGCGGAAATCGCCGTCGCCGGCTTGCATTTCCGGGAGGCGGTTCCTTAGTGGACTTGTTTCCCGATGAATACACCGCTGTTCCCCCTATCAAGCTGGGCTCGCAACGTCGCGCCATCGCCGACGCTTGCCGTTGACGCGAAAGCCAAGGCGCTGAAAGCCGCAGGCGAGGATGTCTGCGGCTTCGGGGCGGGAGAGCCGGATTTCGACACGCCCGACTTCATCAAGGAGGCGTGCATCTCCGCGCTTCGCTCGGGCAAGACCAAGTACGCACCGACTCCCGGTATCGAGGAGCTGAGGGTGGCCATCGCCCAGCGCTGCGCCGAGATCTATGGGATGAAGGTCGCGCCGGGCCAGGTGATCGTCAGCCCCGGCGGAAAGTTCTCCTGTTATCTCGCGATCATGGCGGTCTGCAGCCCGGGCGACGAGGCCGTGCTGCCCGCCCCGTACTGGGTGAGCTACCCGGAGATGATCAAGCTGGCGGGGGCGACCCCCGTCGTCGTCAAGACCGACGACACCACCGGCTTCAAGATGCGGCCCAAGATGCTCGAAGCCGCCATCACCCCGCGCACGCGCCTGCTGATCCTCAACTCGCCGTCAAACCCCACGGGCGCGGTGTACAGCCGCGAGGAGCTCGAGGCGGTCGTCGCGGTGGCCCTGCGGCACAATCTCTACATCCTGTCCGACGAGATCTACGAGCAACTCGTGTACGACGGGGTGCGCCACCACTGCGTGGCCTCGCTCGGCGCCGAGGTTGAGAAGCGCACCCTCGTGGCCTCGGGCTTCAGCAAGCCGTACTCCATGACCGGATGGCGCCTCGGGACGCTCGTGGCGCCGCCGGCCATCGCCAAGGCGTGCGCCGAGATCCAAAGCCAGATCTGCTCCAATGCGACGACGTTCGCGCAGTACGGCGCCCTGGCAGCCCTTCGGGAGAAGGAGAAGGCGCGCGAATCGCTCGCCCTGATGATGACGGCGTTCGACCGCCGCCGGCGGTTCCTCCACGGGGAGCTGAACCGGATCCCGGGCATCTCCTGCCAGCTCGCCCAGGGCGCGTTCTACCTCTTCCCGAACATCTCGGATCTGGGCCTCGGCTCGGACGCCTTCTGCACCCGGCTGCTCGACCAGGAGAAGGTCGCCGCGGTCCCGGGCAGCGCCTTCGGCGCGGAGGGATACCTGCGGCTCAGCTACGCCACCGGCGACGAGACGATCGCGAAGGGCGTCGAGAGAATCGCCAACTTCTGCAAGAAGCTTTAGCCGGCGGCGGCCCCTCCGCCCGGTGGGCCGCGAAACCACAACCGTCATCCCTCCTCCCGCGATGCCTTACGCAAACGTGACCCCTCCTGCCGGCGAAAAAATCACCCTCTCGGGAGGCCGGCTGCAGGTTCCCGACAACCCGGTGCTCCCGTTCATCGAGGGCGACGGCACCGGGCCCGACATCTGGCGCGCCGCCGTGCGCGTCTTCGACGCCGCCGTGGAGAAGGCTTACCACGGGCGGCGCCGCTTCTCGTGGTTCGAGGTCTATGCCGGCGAGAAGGCGTACACGCGCTTCCAGACCTGGCTGCCGGACGACACGCTGACGGCCTTCCGCGAATACCTCGTCGGGATCAAGGGGCCGCTCACGACTCCGGTGGGCGGCGGGATCCGCTCATTGAACGTCGCGCTGCGGCAGGAGCTCGACCTCTTCGTCTGCCTGAGGCCGGTGCGCTACTTCAAGGGGATGGAGACCCCCGTGAAGCGGCCCGACCTCGTCGACATGGTGATCTTCCGCGAGAACACGGAGGATATCTACGCCGGCATCGAGTACGCGGCGGGCACGGTCGAGGCCTCAAAGATGCTCGATTTCCTCGCCCGCGAGTTTCCGAAGAGCTTCGCCAGGGTCCGCTTCGGCTCGGCCGAGAAGGCGCAGGCGTGGCAGAGGCAGCTCGAGGCGATCGGGCTTCCTCACCGCGAGGCCGGAGTGGAGGTCGGGCTCGGGATCAAGCCCGTGAGCTATCTCGGCACGGAGCGGCTCGTGCACAGCGCGATCACCTACGCCATCCGGCAGAAGCGCCGCAACGTGACGCTTGTCCACAAGGGGAACATCATGAAGTTCACCGAGGGCGGCTTCCGCGACTGGGGCTACCAGGTCGCCAAGGAGGCCTTCGGCGCGGTCGAGGTCGACGGAGGCCCGTGGTGCCGCATCCCCGAGGGAAGGCCCGGAGCGGGGCTCGTCATCAAGGACGTGATCGCCGACGCCTTCCTGCAGCAGATCCTCACGCGGCCGGCCGAGTACGAGGTCATCGCCACGCTCAACCTCAACGGCGACTACATCTCCGACGCGCTCGCCGCCCAGGTCGGCGGCATCGGGATCGCGCCCGGCGGCAACATCAACTACGTGACGGGGCACGCGGTCTTCGAGGCGACGCACGGCACCGCGCCGAAATACGCCGGCCTCGACAAGGTGAATCCCGGGTCGGTGATTCTCTCGGGCGAGATGATGCTGCGGTACCTCGGATGGAACGAGGCGGCCGACCTGATCATCAAGAGCCTTGAGGCCACGATCGACGCCAAGCGCGTGACCTACGACCTCGCGCGGCTCATTCCGGGTTCGGTCGAGCTCAAGTGCAGCGAGTTCGCCTCGGAGATGATTAAGAACCTCTGAGCCTTCCTGCGCGCACGACGCTGGCGGCCGCGGAAGCTCAGAAGCCGACCTTGGTTTCAGGCGGGCCGAGGTAGCCGGGGCGCAGGCCGCCCGCGTCGAGGACGATCCGGTCCACGACCACGCCGGGGTCGACCATATAGAGTCTGAGTTCGTGGACGCCGGGCGCGGCGACCTTCAGCCGGACCGGAACGGACACCTTCGCGTCGAGGACGCTTTGCGACCATTCTTTCGAGCCCACCTCGGCGCCGCCCGTGAGAAGGAGGGGAGGCTCGTCGTCCAGGCCCAGCGCGAGACGGAGCCCGGTCCCGTCGGCGACGGGCTGCGCAGGCAGGAGATCGACCGTGACCGCGACCTCTCCGGCGGTGGCCAGCCAGAGCCTGTATCCGAGCATCGGAGACTTCTCTGCGGCCTGGGCGGGATCGACGTGCGCGGCGGTCGTCGGAAAGACGGCGACCGAGTCGCCGCTGCGGCCGAGCCCGGGGATCACCTCCCAGGAGACGCCCGCCCGGGCGACCTTGCGGGTAAAATGCTCCGCCTCGATCGACACGAGCCCGCCGGTCTCGGCGAATCCGGAGAACCCGGCAGGCGGAGATCCGGCGGAGGGAGGCGGCGGAGCCGGCGATTCCGGTTCGGCCTGCGCGGGCGGAGGCTGCACCCACGGGGCGATGCGCATGCTCTGCCACTGGCTGTCGGCGGGCTCGAGGGACATGAGGTGACGCCACTTGCCGCCGGCAATCTCCTCGTTGTAGCGGCGCGTCGCCTCGGCGAGGAGCCGGTCGGCCTCGGCTGCGCGGCGGGCGGATGCCGCCGATTCCTCCGGCGCGGCGGCGGCGCGCCGGGCGGCAAGCTCGCCTTCGAGGAAGCGCCGGTTGGCCAGGGCGGCGCCGGTCACGGGGTAGCCGACCAGTTCGGAAAAGGCGTCCCGCCGGTCGGCCGGCATCGTTGCGCCGATCCGGTCGGCCCTGGACTTCAGCTCCGCGAAGGCGTCGAGCCGCTGCCGGATCTCGGCGATGGTGAGGGCGCTCAGGCAGGGCTTCTCCTTCGGCATCCACCATTGGAGGTGCTCGGGCCTGCGCTGGAAATTGAGCCTGTAGTACGCGTCCATGATCCCGGCGATCTCGCGGGCGGGGGCGGCGCCGAATTCACGGGTTGCCCAGGAGGCGAGAAACTCGGGCAGATTCTCCCGCCGCCAGCGGCCGATGTCCCATGCCATCTGGAGGAAGAAATCGGTGCCGATCTCGGCGGGCTTCAGATCTCCCACGTTGGCGATCCAGAGCGTGCGCGCGCCGTGGTCGTAGGCCTTCCCCATCTCCTCCCAGACCAGCGAGGGGGGCGTCGTGCTGAGCCAGAGGTAGGAGAGCGGCCGCCCGAGGTAGGAGAGATGGTAGTAGACTCCGTTGCCTCCGGGGCGCCGCTGCTCGTCCGGCGTCGGGACGTGGCGCAGGTAGCCGAAGTTGTCGTCGGGCCAGACGAGGGTGACATCGCCGGGGACGCGGAGCCCGCGCCGGTAGATGTCGAGCACCTCCTTGTATGGAGTGAACACCTGCGGGACCTGGGTGACATCGGCATTCACGTGGAAGGCGAGGATGGCGCGCTGGTCGGCGAAGATCTGCTCGAGCGTCCGGATGCGGTCCGCTTCGGTCGCGGGGCCGACCATGGCGGAGTCGTGGATCCCTCGCATCCCGAGGGTGTAGAGGTTCTCGAAGCGGCCGTTCTCGCGCACCCGCTGCTCCCAGTAGGCGTGCACGCCCTCGCGGTTGATGAGGTAATTATAGCTCTCGTGGGGGGCGGTCCATTCGGTGACATTGTTGCGCAGCATCGGTTCGGCGTGGGAGGAGCCCATCACGATGCCGTAGGCGTCGGCGACGACCCTGTTCTGTGGGATGAGGTTGAAGGCTCTGGTGCAGCCGTGCATGGCCGGCCAGAGGGTGTTGGCCTTGAGGCGCAGGAGCAGTTCGCAGATTCTCGCGTAGGTCTTGGGGCCGATGTCGCCGGTCTCGGGCTCGAAGGTCTTGGCAGCCCAGGGCTGCAGGCCCCAGTCTTCGTCATTCAGGAAGATGCCCCGGTACTTCACGGAAGGCGGGCCGGCCCTGTGGCTGCCCGCGCGGATAGCGAGCGATGCGCGCCTGGGCGGCGGGACGTCGGCCCACCAGTACCAGGGGGAGACTCCGATCGACTCGGAGAGCTCATAGATTCCGTAGATGGCTCCGCGTCGATCGCTCCCGGCGACGACCAGGGCCTGGTCGATTCCGTCGGCCGGATGGGGGACGGCCTGGATCAGAAAACTCTCCCACTGGCCGCGCAGGCCGGTCGCGTCGATGCGGCCGGCCGCCGCCAGTTGGTCGATGAGGGGGCTGCGGCCCAGGACTCCGATGAGGACGATGGGGCTCCGGCGGTCGGTGCCGGTCTGGCTCACGGAGGGGCGGAGCCCGGTGACGCGTTCGATGTCGGAGGCGAGGTCGCCGGCTGCGCGGACGATCGCGGGATCGCAGCCGGGATCGAGGGAGATGCCGGCCGCGCCGCCGCCGCCGGCGAGAACGAAATCGGACGGCGATGGCGATTCGGCGAGCAGCGCCTGGGCCCGGGTCATGCGCGTCGGCAGGGTAAAGGCCAGACAGGCGAGCCAGACGGAAAGGAACCGGCGGAATGGAATGCGGGGTTTCATCGCGGGCGAAATGCATCAGCTTCCGGCGATCTGGAGGCTGTCGGAGATGTTGTGCACCGCGGCGCGGGGACAGGCACGAAAAAACGAAAGCCCGGCGGAGAGGGGGAATCCGGTTGTCATCCGGTCGGAGCCCGTTTCCTTGGAAGGGGATGAGACTCGGGCTGGGATTGTATCGGCACATGCTAACGCCGGAGAACTTCCGGTTTGCGCGGCAGATCGGGGCCACCCACGTGATCGCCCACCTGGTGGACTATTTCAAGGAAGGGAAAGGCAACCCAAGCGACAATCAGCCGACGGGAGCGCTGGGAGGATGGGGCCGCGCGGGAGATCCGGACGCGCTGTGGTCGCTTGAGGAACTCGTCGCGTTGCGACGCGAGATCGAGGCGGCGGGGCTCAAGCTGGAGGCGATCGAGAATTTCGATCCCTCCCACTGGCACGATGTGCTTCTGGACGGTCCGAAGCGCGCCCGGCACATCGAGAACGTCAAGACGACCATCTGCAGGCTGGGAGAGGCCGGGATCCCGATCATGGGGTACAATTTCAGCCTGGCGGGAGTGGCGGGCCGGGTGACGGGGCCTTTCGCCCGGGGAGGGGCCGAGTCGGTCGGCATGGACGGCCCGGTCGACGAGCCGATCCCGAACGGGATGGTCTGGAACATGGTCTACGATCCGTCGGCCCCGGCGGGGACGGTCGCCCCGATCTCGTCCGACGAACTCTGGCGCCGGCTGGCGGAGTTCCTGCGGGAGGTGGTGCCGGTGGCCGAGGAGGCCGGCGTGACGCTTGCGGCGCATCCGGACGACCCGCCGCTTCCGACGGTGCGAGGGCAGCCGCGGCTCGTCTACAAGCAGGGGCTTTACCAGAAGCTGATCGACCTGCAGCCCAGCCGCGCGAATGCGCTTGAGTTCTGCATCGGGACGCTCGCGGAGATGAGCGACGGCGACATTTACGAAGCGGTCGACGCCTACAGCCGGCAGGGGCGGGTGGCCTACGTCCATCTGCGGAACATCACCGGCAAGGCGCCGCATTACCGGGAGACCTTTCTCGACGACGGCGATGTCGACATGCTGCGCGTCCTACGGATCCTCAAGCGAAACGGCTTTGGTGGCGTGGTCATCCCCGACCACACGCCGCAGCTTGCCTGCGGCGCGCCGTGGCATGCGGGCATGGCCTACGCGCTCGGGTTCATGCAGGCCGCGCTGAAGGCGCCCGGCGACTGAGGCCGGCGGCCCGCCTCCGGCAGGATCACTCGACGGTGACGGACTTGGCCAGGTTGCGCGGCTTGTCGACGTCGCGCTTGAGCTCGACCGCGATGTAGTAGCTGAGCAGCTGCACCGGGACGGCGGCGATGATCGGCAGTACGGCTTCGTGGCACTCGGGGATCGTGATGACCTCGTCGGCCAGGCCGGGGGGAAGCTCGGAGCCCTCGGTCGTGATGACGATCGTCTTCCCTTTGCGCGCCTTGATCTCCTGCATGCTGGAGACGACCTTGTTGAAGATCTCGCCCTTGGGGGCGAAGAAGACCGTCGGGCAGGACTCGCTGATCAGCGCGATCGGGCCATGCTTCATCTCTGCCGCCGGGTAGCCCTCGGCGTGGATATAGGAGATCTCCTTGAGCTTGAGCGCGCCCTCAAGGGCGATCGGGAAGAGGGAGAGGCGGCCGAGGAAGAGAAAATCCTGGTGCTTCGCGTACCGGCGGGCGATCTCGCGGATGCGGGGCGCCTGTTCAAGAACCTTGCGGATGAGCGCGGGGCACTCCTTGAGGGCCTGGACGTACTGGACGCCGTCGCTGAAGCTCATGTCGCGCATCCGGGCCACGTACAGGGCGAACATCGCCGCGATCATGAGCTGCGAGGTGAATGCCTTGGTCGAGGCGACGCCTATCTCTGGCCCGGCGTGCTGGTAGATGCCGCCGTCGGCCTCGCGGGCGATGGTCGAGCCGACAACGTTGCAGATGGCCATCACCTTGTAGCCTTTCCTCTTGGCCTCGCGCAGGGCGGCCAGGGTGTCGATCGTCTCGCCCGACTGGCTGACGACGAAGAAGAGGGTGTTCGGGTGGAGGGGGGTGTTGCGGTACCGGAACTCCGAGGCGTAATCGACCTCGACCGGGACGCGGGCGAAGCGTTCGATCAGATGCTCGGCGACGAGGCAGGCGTGCCAGGCGGTGCCGCAGGCGCAGAATTGGAAACGCTCGATCTGGCGGAAGTCGGCCGCGGTAAGGTTGAGCCCGCCGAAGTTGGCGGTGCTCTGGTCCTCGGAGAAGCGACCGCGCATCGCGTTCTCGATGGCGGCGGGCTGCTCGAAGATCTCCTTCTCCATGAAATGGGCGAACCCGCTCAGCTCGGCGTCCTCGATCGTCCATGTGACGCGGTCGATGACCGGCGACACGTCGGCCTGGTCGAGGGTGGAGATCGTGAAATTGTCGCGGGTGATGTGGGTGATCTCGCGGTCGCGGAGATAGACCACGTTCTGCGTGCGGCCGATGATCGCGGAGACGTCGCTGGCGAGGAGGAACTCGCCGTCGCCGATGCCGAGGATGAGCGGAGAGCCCTTGCGGGCCGCAACGATCTCGTTGGGGCGTTCGGTGCAGATGACCGCAATCCCGTAGGTGCCCTCGACGTGCCAGAGGGTTTTGCGGACACTCTCCAGGAAGCGGCTCGAATCGGGGCGCTCCGGCTCCTTCTGATAGTGGTAGGCGATGAGGTTGACGAGCGCCTCGGTGTCGGTCTCCGACTTGAAGGTGTACCCCTTGCCCGCGAGGAACTTCTTCATCCCGACGTAATTCTCGATCACGCCGTTGTGGACGATTGCGAACCGGCCGTCGCTGCTGACGTGGGGATGGGCATTGGCGTCGGTGACGCCGCCGTGGGTGGCCCAGCGTGTGTGGCTGATGCCGGTGGTGCCGTTGAGGCGGTGGAGCGCGGCCTGAGCGATGAGCGCGTCGACGCGGCCGACCTTCTTGACGACCTCCATCGCGTTGTTCTGCTCAACGACGAGGCCTGCGGAATCGTAGCCACGATATTCCAGGCGTTTCAGCCCTTCGAGCAGGATTGCCGAGGCCTTTTGTTTGCCGACGTAGCCGACGATTCCGCACATAAAGATGAATAGCTGAACCTTATTTTGGCTCGCGATTTTACGTAGCCCGTCAAAGTTCGTGCAAGGTTATTGAGAGTCCGATGGCATTTCCGATGAGACGCCGGACGTTCGTTGCCCCTTGCAGATTCCTTGCCCCATACCAAAAGGGGCATTTCGCGGTCGGGCGCTTCAGGCAGGTGTGCGGTCGGATTGGCAGGAGAATCCTATTATGAAGATCAATCCAAGTGTACTCGCGGTGATCATGGGTGGTGGTCGCGGCACGCGCCTCTATCCGCTGACTAAGGAACGCTGCAAGCCGGCGGTGCCCCTCGCGGGCAAGTACCGGCTGGTGGACATCCCGATCAGCAACTGCCTGAACTCGGGGATCAACCGGATCTTTCTCCTGACGCAGTTCAATACGGCCTCGCTGCACCGGCACGTCCAGAACACCTACCATTTCGACTCGTTCGGACGCGGCTTCGTGGACATCATGGCAGCCGAGCAGACCGAGCAGAGTCTGGACTGGTACCAAGGCACCGCAGATGCGGTCCGCCGCAATTTCGTCCATTTCAGGAACCACGCCTACGACTTCCTTCTGATTCTCGCGGGCGACCAGCTGTACCGGATGGATTTCCGCGAACTCATCGCGCAACACATCGCGACCGGGGCCGACGTGACGATCCCGGCGATCCCGGTGTCGAATTCGAAGGTGGAGGGCCTGGGCGTGATGCGGGTGGACGATACGCTCGAGATCAAGCAGTTTGCGGAGAAGCCCAAGGAGCCGGCGGTGATCCAGAGCTTCACGCTCAGCCCGACGATCGAGGCGAAGCTGAGCCTGTCTTCACCGGAGAAGCGGTGCCTGGCCTCAATGGGCATCTACCTGTTCAGCCGCAGCGCGATCGAGGCGGCCCTGGACAACTCGATGGCCGATTTTGGCAAGGAGGTTATTCCGAGTCTCCTTGGCAAGAAGCGGCTGTTCGCCTTCCTTTTCGAGGGCTACTGGGAGGATATCGGCACGGTGCGGGCCTTCTTCGAGGCCAACCTGGCGCTGGCGCAGCCGCTGCCGCCGTTCAATTTCTACAGCCATCGCACGCCGATCTACACACACCCGCGTTTCCTCCCGGCGACCAAGATCAACAAGTGCTTCATCGACCACGTGGTGGTGGGCGACGGGTCGATCATCACCGACACCACCCTCAAGCACTGCGTAATTGGGATCCGCTCGATGGTGCGCGAGGGTTCCAAGATGGAGGACGTGGTGATGATGGGTGCCGATTTTTACGAGAGCGAGGCGGAGACCAAGGAGAACCAGGAGAAGGGGCAGCCATGCGTGGGCGTTGGCAAGGGCTGCCAGATCCAAGGGGCGATCATCGACAAGAACGCCCGCATCGGGGACGGCTGCGTACTGATCGCCAGCGGGAAGCCGAACGGCGATTATCCCCACGGAGTGATGGTCCGCGATGGCGTGATGGTGGTGCCCAAGAATGCGGTCATTCCGGCCGGTACTACGATTTGACCTCGGCCGGCCGGGGTGTCAGATTAGCGATGTCAGGGAGCCCTTCGGGGACGGCCTCGAAGGGCCCCGGGAAAGCGCAACCGTCTGAAAATTCAGGTTTCGTCAACCGGAGGATGCCACCATGAACAAGCTGCTGGTTTGCACGGATGGGTCGGCCTATTCTTTTGTCTGTTACGATTACGCGGCCTGGATGGCCCAGCGCACCGGTGCTGCCGTAGAGATCCTCTATGTGTCCGACCTCAGGCAATTCGAGGTGCCCATGGTGGCGGATCTCAGCGGAAGCCTTGGCGTGCAGCCCTATCAGGCCGTCCTCGGCAAGCTGCAGGAGTTCGAGCAGGAGCGGGCGAAGGCGATCCTTGAGCAGGCTAGGAAGCATCTCGAGGCGAAAGGCATTCCCGGGGGGATGACGTTCTCGCATCGGCTCGGATTCCTCGTGGACACCTTCCACGAGTTCGAGGAGCACGTGGACCTTATCATGCTCGGGAAGCGGGGAGAGAACGCAAATTTCGCCACCGAGCACCTCGGTTCGACGATGGAGCGGGTGGTGCGGGCGAGCCACAAGCCCTGTCTCGTGACATCGCGGGCGTTCAAGCCGGTTGAGCGCGCGCTGTTCGCCTTCGACGGCAGCCGCAGCTGCCAGAAGGCGCTGGAGTTCCTCGCGACCTCCTCGGCCTTCAAGGACCTGGAGATACACTTGGTGACCGTGACCGGGAGAGGCGAGGAGGAAGCGGCGTCCTTGACGCTCAAGGGGGCCGAAGGCGTGTTGCGTGCGGCGGGATACTCGCCCGTGAGCCAGATGCTCACGGGGCTTCCCGACAACGAGATCAGCGCCTATGTCGAGGATAGAAAGATCAACCTCCTGATCATGGGCGCCTATGGACACAGCCGAATCCGGCAACTCATCATTGGGAGCACGACGACGGCGATGATCAGGCGGTGCCGCGTGCCGGTTCTTCTGTTCCGTTAGGAATCAGGAGGGGAAGCTGGAGGAACCTGCTGTTCGTGAACCCCCAGATGAGGCTCCAGCTTCCGGTGCAGCTCTGCGATCAGAGCCGGCTCCATCGGGACGTAGATGTCCGGAATGGAGAGGCAGATGATCTTGCTCGTCGCTTGCGCCTCCGGGAATTGGAGGGCGATCTGATCCGCGTGGGCGGGCTCCATGACGAAGATACGGCTGGCCCAGGCGATATCTGCTGCGGTCAGAGGGACGCGAGCATCTGGGGACACTCCGCGGGACCTCGCGTGGTAGAGAGGCGATCTGCGGAGAATCCTCTCGGCCGTCCTGCTCCGGATCCGGTTTTGCGCGCAGACAAAGAGGATGTTCTCGGGCTGGCCGGAAGTCATGAATCAACACTGGCAGCTCCGGATGGTCCGGCTGCAGCCGGCCGGGGAAGACCGTCTGCAGGCATGTCGGCGGAAAGCGGCAGGAGGAGAGCCGATCTCGCCGGAGTGGAATCGCGAAAGGCGCGACCGATCACGGGAAAAGTCCGCGTTTCTGCTTGGCGTCGGCAACCCGCTGGATGCCGAGGGTGAGCGCAGCAAGGCGGCGGCTAAACTTCATCTTCCGCTTCTGGTACTCGACGCTGTTTTTGGCCTTGTCGAGGATGGCGTAGAGTTTCGTAAGCACCTCGTCGCGCGTCCAGTAGTAGCTCTGGAGGTTCTGGAGCCACTCGAAGTAGGAGACGATCACGCCGCCTGAGTTGCAGAGCACATCGGGGATGACTTCGATCTCCTCTCGGGACTCGAACACGCGGTCCGCGCCGTTGGTGGTCGGCCCGTTGGCCGCCTCGGCGAGGATCCGGCACTTGAGCTTGGGGGCGTTTTCCTCGGTGATCACGCGTTCGACCGCGGCAGGGATGAGGACGGTGCAGGGGAGTTCGAGCAACTCGGCGTTGGTGATCGGCGTGCCACCGTCGAAGTCGTGCAGCACCCGGTTGCATTGCACGTATTGAAGGGCCTTGCGGATGTCGATTCCGGCCGGGTTGTGGAAAGCGGCGGTGTGATCGGAGATGGCGATGACTTTTGCGCCGTATTCGACGATGGCCTGTGCCGTCTCGTTGCCGACGTTGCCGAAGCCCTGGATGGCGACGGTGGCCTGGTTCACCGGGATCTTCAGATCGTCGAGGTAGGCCTTGACCAGGTAGGCTACGCCCCGGCCGGTTGCCTCGCGCCGGCCTTCCGAGCCGCCAAGAGAGAGAGGTTTGCCGGTTACAATAGCGGGCTCAACGTGGCCGACGTGGTTGGAGTAGGTGTCCATCATCCACGCCATGACCTGCTCGTTGGTTCCCATGTCGGGCGCAGCGATGTCGACATGCGGCGAGAGGAAGGGGAGCATTTCCTGCATGTATCGGCGGGCGAGCCTCTCAAGCTCGCCAGCCGAGAGATTAAAAGGATCGACGATGACGCCGCCCTTCGCGCCGCCGAAGGGCAGTCCGACCAGCGAACACTTCCAGCTCATCCACATGGCTAACGCCGCGACTTCGCCTAGAGTGACGTTCTGATGAAAACGCAGCCCACCCTTGGATGGGCCGGTCGAAAGGCTGTGCTGGACTCTGTAGCCTTCGAATACAACGGTAGTTCCGTTGTCGCGCTTGACTGGGAGGGCAACCGCCATGCAGCGCCGGGGGTACTTGGTGCGGTCGCGGAGCGCTTCCGGCAGGTTGATTGCATCGGCGGCCTGGTCGAACTGCCGGCACGCCATGCGGAATACGTCTGAATCGTAGAGTTGGGAAACTATAGCCTTGGACATATTGGGGAGTAGTCCGATGGGTTAAGGTTTTGTTTGCCCAAGAAGTTGAACCAGGGAGGCTCCCGTGGCAATTGACATCGGACGCAGGGGAACAGTCCTCTTTGGCCGACAGAAGGGTGTTGGAGAAAGGTTGGAGGCGATTCAACTCGTTGAAAGACTAAAAGGTTAGGGATCACAATTCTCGGACATCTTTCATCGCCAATAATAACCTGTCCCCTCCTGTAGTAAATTCGCCGTAATAACCTTCTGTCCCCTTAATTGGACGCGGAACAACCTGTCCCTTGTCGCCGATTGCCATTTCCCGGGAAGCTGGCTTCTTGGGAAGCGTCGTCATGGACTTCAAGCTTCACTCGGAATTTGCCCCGACAGGGGACCAACCACAGGCCATTGATGCCCTGGTGCGTTCGCTGAGCGCGGGCAACCGATACCAGACGCTTCTCGGGGTCACCGGTTCTGGCAAGACCTTCACTGTGGCCGGAGTAGTGGAGAAGCTGAAGCGCCCGACGCTGGTCATCTCCCACAACAAGACCCTGGCTGCCCAGCTTTACTCCGAATTCAAAAACTTCTTCCCGGAGAATGCTGTCGAGTACTTCGTCAGCTATTACGATTACTACCAGCCCGAGGCTTACCTGCCGTCCACCGACACGTACATCGAGAAAGATTCCTCGATCAACGAGGAGATCGAGCGACTCCGGATCTCGGCGACAAGTGCACTGGTCAGCCGACGTGACGTGATCGTCGTCGCAAGCGTATCGTGCATCTACGGACTTGGTTCGCCGGAGGACTTTACTGAACTCAGGATCGAACTGCGCCGGGGAGCCCCTCTCGGCCGAAATCGGTTGCTGGAACGCTTGGTGGACAACTTATACGAGCGCAACGACTACGAGCTTAAGCGTGGCACGTTTCGCGTCCGGGGCGATGTGGTCGACGTGATGCCGGCTTACCTCGAGCAAGGCCTTCGCATTGAATTCTGGGGGGACGACATCGAGGCACTGAGCGAATTTGACCCCCTGACTGGAGAAGCGGTGCGTCCGCTCGACCAGTTCGACCTGTACCCTGCGAACCAATATGTGACCACTAGGGACAGGCTCGAAGGAGCGGTGGTCGGCATCAAGGCGGAGCTTGAGGAGCGCGTGATCTGGTTTGAGAAGAACGGGCGTTACCTTGAGGCGCAGCGGATCCGGATGCGAACGCAGTACGACCTGGAGATGTTGCAGGAGATGGGGTTCTGTAGCGGGATTGAAAACTATTCCCGACATCTATCGGGCCGACGGGCGGGGGAGCGGCCGTTTTGCCTCATAGACTTCTTCCCGAAGGATTTCCTTCTCGTCATCGACGAGAGCCATGCGACGGTACCCCAGATTGGGGGTATGTACAACGGGGATGCGGCGCGGAAGCGCGTGTTGGTGGATTTTGGCTTCAGGCTTCCGTCCGCGCTCGACAACCGGCCGCAGAGTTTGACGGAGTTCGAGCAGGTGACCGGCCAGACGCTGTTCGTTTCGGCTACACCAGGGCCTTACGAACGGGAACATTCGGCAGTCGTGGTCGAACAGGTGATACGCCCGACAGGACTGCTTGATCCCGAGATCACCCTCCAGCCGATCAAGGGACAGGTCGAACACCTGATGGGCGAGATCCGCAAGGCCGTGGAGAAAAGCGAGCGGGTTCTCGTGACAACCCTCACAAAACGATTGTCGGAGGATCTGACGGCGTACCTCCGGGAGGCGAAAATCCGGGTGGAATACCTGCATTCAGACATCGACGCGATCGAGCGCGTCGAAATCTTGCGTAATCTCAGACTCGGCAATTTCGACGTGCTGGTGGGGATCAATCTCCTGCGTGAGGGGCTTGACCTGCCTGAGGTCGCCTTGGTCGCGATACTTGATGCGGACAAGGAGGGTTTCTTGCGGAGCGAGACCAGTCTGATCCAGACGGCAGGCCGCGCGGCGCGCCACGAGAATGGACGCGTTATTTTTTACGCGGACCAGATCACCGATTCGATCAGGCGCACCCTTGAGATCACCCGGATGCGCAGGGAGAAACAGCAGGAGTACAACCGCGC
>Ga0153915_10001029_pt1 | contig 25764 bp, 24 predicted proteins | sample Opewatmetagenome_2_FD_107003 | JGI IMG/M metagenome (GOLD analysis project Ga0153915, IMG submission 107003) | Freshwater wetland microbial communities from Ohio, USA - Open water 3 Core 3 Depth 3 metaG | ecosystem: Environmental > Aquatic > Freshwater > Wetlands | place: USA: Ohio, Lake Erie...
ATTTCAAGGTTGACTCGACGCTGGGCATGGTCGGGTCGAAACGGGTGCTCGAGCACATCAAGTCAGGCGTCGATCCGATCGCGATTGCGGCAGCCTGGCAGCCCTCGTTGGAAACATTCCGGCAGCTCCGCTCGAAATACCTCCTCTACTGAAGGCCCTATCCCGTACTATCCAGAAATTCGATCGAACCATCACGCGGCAACAATCTACCTGTCGATCGCGCAGGTCAGCGTCCGACCTATCAAGCCGGGGGGCGCTGCAACTGCACGCCGTCTGCCAACGGGCCCGACGAGCGAGAGTTCACATGAGCGTCAGACCGATGCGGCTGAGGACCGTCGTCCGTTTCGGTAATTTCTTTGAGCTTGGCTAGCAGCGCCGCAAAGCCGCACTGTTCGGGATCGAAGAGCCCCCATTCGTTCTCGGTCGGGCGCGATGGCGTGGAGCGGACCGTGGCTGCTTGCACACTCTGCAGCCGCTCGGCCCGCCGTTCGACGTCCTCGCGCAGCGACTCGACGAGCTGCACCCATTCGGAGCGCTCCACTGTTTGAGCAGGCCGTGGCGCGTCCTGTGCTTCGGCGACCATGCCTTCGAGCGCCTGCCAGCTTCGCGATGCGCCGAGTGGAACTCTCTGAAGCCTCGCATCGAGTTCCGCGGCCAACCGATCGAGGGCGCCTTCGTCGACATCGTCCGATGTCACCATCTGCGCCGCCGCCTGGTCCGCGTTGTCGCTGCCATCGTCGCCGACGAGCGCGCGGCCCTCATCCGGCGCTGCCGTTTCCACGGCCGTTTCCGCGGCCATCTCAACGGGCGCCGCCTGCTGCAGCAGCGCGTCGAGTTCCGCAGTCAACCGGTCGAGTTCCGCAGCCAACCGAGCAGAGGCGCCTTCGTCGACATCGTCCGATGTCACGAACTGCGCCGTCGCCTGGTCCACCTTATCGCTGCCATCGTCGCCGACAAGGGTGAGGCCCTCATCCAGTGCTGCCGTTTCCACGGCCGTTTCCACGGCTGTCTCAACGGGCGCCACCCGAGGCAGCATCGCATCGAGTTCCGCGACCAACCGGTCGAGGGCGCCTTCGTCGACATCGTCCGACGTCACGATCTGCGCCGTCGACTGGTCCACCCTGTCGCTGCCGTCGTCACCGACGAGGGCACGGCCCTCCTCCGGTGCTCCTGTTTCAACTGCCATTTCAACGGGCGCCGCCATCTCGCCCGTCCTATCGACTTCCACAAACCGGTTGAGGGCATCTTGGCCGGCATCGGCCCACGTCACGAGCTGCGGCGCCGTCTGGTCCACGTCGTCACTGACATCGCCGGCCACGAACTCGACTGGCCACGCGTCGGAGGGTTCGAGCGCGGCGGGAGAGTCGTCGACTTCGACAACGGGTTCCGGCGGTGGCACGACTGCCTCCATCACGGCATGAGGCACCGCGTCGTGTTCGGGCGACGTCGAGCTGGCCAGCAGCGCCTGCGCGGTCGCGCGCTTCTCTGCGGCGGCCTCGAGATAGGACGCAATCTGTCGGGCGAACTCCTCGGGATCGCAGCCGTCGAGGGCGTTGGCAGGCCGCGTGCGGCGGAAGGCTGACAGCATGCTGCGCGACGCAGGCTTCGGCCGCGTTACAGCGAGCAGCGGCGTCGTCAGCACCTGCACGTGTGTGGTGGCCGCGATGACGCGGAGCGCGGCCGCCAGCGCTGCGTCGTCCTGCGGCGACAGCAGCGCGGGCACCAGGATCAGATCTGGAACCCGACTGCCGATCGACGTGAGCGCAAGCTCGGTCGTCTCGGCGAGAATCAACTCGGCGCCCAGTCGGTGTCTGACGACCTGGGTCACATGTGCGGCCTGGCGGCGATCGGGTTCGACCGCGAGAATCAGCGGCATCCTACGTTCTCAGCATGAACAGCACGAGCACAACGGCGGCGAGCACGAAGATCAGCAGCGGTGCGTGGCCGATGCTCTGGTCGTGCGCGGCTTCCAACACCACCGCCGTCAGATCCTTCAGCTGACGACCGGCGTTCGCCAGCTCAACCGACGGCCGCGAGGAGACGCTAAGCGCGATCTGCTCGCGCACGCGACCGTCGAAGGAGACGAGTGCCACCACGAGCAGTCCCAGCGCTCCTGCTGATATCGCCGTCTCGCTCACAATGCGCCGCACAGCCTTTTCTCCCCCTGTTCTCCGCCGGAAGACTCGGGGAGGAGATCGCAATTACTGTTCCGACATTTCCTGATCGAGGCCGGAAGCCACTGATGAGCTTGGCGATCGCGTGAAGACGGCGAGTTTTTCGATATCTAACGATCGCGCGCGAGATTCTCGCGCTGGCGTGTTCCGTTTCGCTGCGCGACGCGCCACACGAAAAGTGGATGTGCTCTTACGAATTCCATGAGCGACGCAGGTGAAGCGGCGCGACGCGCCGATGGCGAACTCGCACAGTTCGTTCGCCGCTAACTGCACGCACGCATCCGGGTTTACGCGCTCGTCATGCCGCGCGCGATCTGAGGCGGCATGCCTGTTGCCCCTCTCACCTGCGTTCACGCGGTCACGCGTTGACGAGTGACCGCAATTCGGACACAGGGCAATCGCGCGTCAGGTGAAAAGGCGCGCAAGGGAGAAAACGTCATGAAGTGGTTCAACCAGTTGCGAACGTTCGTGCGTGAAGAAGAGGCGCAGGACCTGATCGAGTACGCGCTGCTCGTCGGGCTCGTCTCGCTGGTCGCCGTTGCGGCACTGACGCTGACCGGCACGTCGGTGAACGACATCTTCACCGCGATTCAGGTCAAGCTCGCGGCCGCGGCGTCGGCGTAGAACGCAGGCTTCACCATGCGGGAACGGGATGAAGGCCGTCTCGGCCGTCTCTTGGCACTCGCCAGCGTGTTCGCCGGCCAATACGACGGCCAGGATCTCATCGAGTACGGGCTCCTGGTCGGCCTGATCGCCGTCGTCGCCTTCTTCGCGGTGACGGCGGTGGGCGCGGCGGTGAACACGCTGTTCTGGCAAACGTTCCCGAGTGCTATCTGACCCGATCGTCGTGACGGCGGTAGCGGGAAGCACGGCGGTCGCCGCGGCCATGGATCTCAGGACGCGGCGGGTACCGAACTGGCTCACGCTCGGCGTCGCGGCGATCGGCATCACGATGGCCGCGGCGCACCTCGATGGCGTGGGCCTCAGCGGTGCATTCGAAGGTTTGCTGGTCGGGCTGCTGCTCATGCTGCCGGGACATGCGATCGGCAGGACGGGCGCCGGCGACGTGAAGCTGCTGGCGGCGGTCGGCACGCTGCTCGGCCCGAAATCAATCGCGATGGCGTTTCTTTACACCGCCATCTCCGGCGGCGTGCTGGCCGTGCTCGTCGCCATCAGGCGTGGCCGGCTGCGCGACACGATAGAAGGCACTGCCACGCTCGTGCGGACAGGGGGAGCGAATGTTGCTGAAATCGAGAAGCCGTCGACCGACAACCGATTCGCCTACGCGCCGGCAATCGCAGTGGGCGCCGTCGTGGCGGCGATCTGGCTTTGACGGACGCCGGAGCCTTCGCGATGAACGCGGCGCCGCGATTATCGAGACCGCGCTGACGTTGCCGCTGTTGCTGCTCGTCGCCGTCGGCATCTTTGAGTTCGGCCGCGCCTACCAGACTTCTCAAGTGCTGACGAATGCCGCGCGTGAAGGCGCGAGGGTGGCGGTGCTGCCAAATCAGGCGCCGGATGCCGTCGATACACGCGTGCGCCAGTACCTGAATGTCGGCGGGCTCGCTTCCGACTCGACCGTCGGCGTCACCGTCACGCCCGTCACCGTCGCCGCGGGCGCCTCCGGAACGGCGCCGGGGTCAGAGGTGACCGTCACATACCCATTCACGTTCATTGTCATGCAGCCGGTCGCACAGCTCCTGGTCAGCGGGTCGATGGTCGGCTCGCCGATCCCGATCACCACGACGGCGGTCATGCGCAACGAAACAGGTTCGTAGGGGTTTTTATGACTCGTGTGCGCATCTTCATCATCCTGCTCATAGCCGTCACGGCCGGCGCCATGTTCGCGTGCGGGACATACAGGTACGTTCAGAAACTGCCAGCTCGGTCGACCGCGATGCCGACCAAGCCAGTGGTTGTCGCCGCCGCCGATCTCGACGTGGGCACGGAGATCACGCGCGACGACGTCAAGCTCGTCGAATGGCCAACGAACGCCCTGCCGGCCAACTCGATTGGCGATCCAAACGAGCTCATCGGCCGCGGCCTCATTATGCCGATGATTCAGAACGAACCGTTTCTGCCGATGAAGCTGGCCTCGAAGGACATCGGCGCGGGGCTGCCGCCGGCGATTCCGCCAGGGCTGCGCGCCGTGTCGGTGAAGGTCAACGAAGTCATCGGCGTCGCCGGCTACGTGCTGCCAGGCACCCGCGTCGACGTCGTCGCTACTGTAAGTCCCACCCTGCAGCCCGCGGACATGACGTCGAAAGTCGTTCTCACCAACGTTCAGGTGCTGGCCGCCGGCACCAAGATCGAGCGCGACACGGAACGCAACAAACCGATTGCCGTGACCGTGGTGACGCTCCTCGTCGATCCCACCGACGCCGAAAAGCTGACGCTGGCCGCGACGGAGGGCAAGATTCAGCTCGCCCTCCGCAACCCGCTCGACAAGGAAGCACCGTCGACGCGTGGGGTGAGGCCCGCGATGCTCATCGGCATGGCGGCGACGACGCCGAGGGCCGTGACACGCGTGGCGGCTGCCGCGAAGCCAGCCCCGCCGCCACCGCCACCGCCAGAACCGACCGTTGAAATCATCCGGGGCGACAAGCGCGCGCACGAAATCGTGCGACAGGAGCCATAGCCATGACCACGCACATCCGTCGCTCGGGCGCCGCCATCATCATCGTCGCCGTCCTCGGCTCGATGGCCATCTACGCGCAGACACCGCCGATGGCCGCATCGGCCGTCGCCGCCAGTGCCGGCGCCGGCGTCGATCGCGACGTGCGTTCCATCCACCTCCTCGTCGGACGTTCGACCATCGTCAACGCGGGCGCGCCGATCGCGCGTGTGTCGCTGACAAGCGCCGAGGTTGCGGATGTGCTCGTCACGACTACGAGCGAACTGCTGCTCAACGGCAAGACGCCGGGAACCACGTCGATGTTCGTATGGGGCCGCTCCGGGGCCATCCACACTTACGAGGTCATCGTCCAGCGCGATCTGCCCAAGCTCGACGAGCAGTTGAAGGCGCTGTTCCCGAATGAAGCCATCGACGTGCGGAGCAACGGGACGAAGCTGGTGCTGTCCGGCACCGTGTCGAGCAAAGCTGTCGCCGACAACGCGATCAGCCTGGCGGGCGGCTACGTGGACAAGAAGGAAGAAGTTGTCTCGTTGCTGCAGACACGCGACGCCGGGCCGAGCAACCAGGTGCTGCTCCGTGTCCGTTTCGCCGAGGTCAGCCGCAACGCCTTGACCGAGTTGGGCGCCGCGTACTACGCCGACGGCTTCAAGAACAAAATCGGCAGCATCACGACGCAGCAGTTTCCGGCGCCGACCTTCGACCAGAACGCCCCGATGGTCGGCAAGAGTCAGATCTTCAGCGACTTCCTGAATCTGTTCTTCTTCGACTACAAGAACCAGCTTGGAGTGGTGATCAAGGCGCTGCAGACCAAAGGGCTGTTCCAGAGCCTGGCCGAGCCGAACCTGGTGGCTGAAAGCGGAAAGGAAGCCAGTTTTCTTGCGGGCGGCGAGTTTCCCGTTCCCGTTCCCCAGGCCTCGGGCGGCGCCGTCGCCATCACCGTGCAGTACAAGGAGTTCGGCGTGCGGTTGAACTTCACGCCGACCGTCGTCAACGGCGACCGCATTCACCTGAAGGTGCGGCCCGAGGTGAGCACACTCGACTTCAGCAACGCGGTCATCCTGCAGGGGTTCAGGATCCCGGCGCTGACCACGCGCCGCACCGAGACCGAGATCGAGCTGCAGAACGGCCAGACGTTCGCCGTCGCGGGGCTGCTGAACAACAACATCACGTCGTCGATGCGCAAGATTCCCGGCATCGGCGATATCCCGATTCTCGGGCTGCTGTTCCAGAGCAAAGCGGCGCAGAAAGAGCAGACCGAGCTCGTCGTGATGATCACGCCCGAGATCCTTCCGAACAACTCGGTCGGCGTGACGCCGAATCTTCCGCGTCAGGCCGAGCCCTATCTGCCGCCGCTGGCGCCGAAGAAGTCGCACGAGCCGCCACCTCCGGCATTCGTCGCGCCGAAGCCGTCAGCCAGCGCCGCGCCGCCGGCACCGCCCAAGGCGGAAGTCGCGGGGCCCGACACGCCGGAGTCGGCGGCAGCAGCCGTTGCCGGATTAAACCCGTCCGGCCGCAGAGGCAGACTCGTCAACCTCGATGCGACGCCTGAGGCGGCCGGCGCACCACCTCACCCCGACGGCTCGAACACGCCGGGACAGCCATGACGGAAAGGCCTGTCATGCGCGATCGAATCAGACACCTTCAACGCGACGAGCGCGGCGTGTCCCTGGTGCTCGTGAGCGGCGGCCTCATGGGGTTGCTGGCCGCGACGACGCTCGCGATCGACGTCGGCATGATGATGGCGGCGCGATCGCAGGCGCAAAATGCGGCCGATGGCGGCGCCCTTGCCGGCGCCACGGCGCTCGTCTTCAACGACTTCAACGATCGGGCGTCGAGCGGGCCCGCCGTCACGAGCGCGATCAGCACCGCCCAGGCCAACAGCGTGATGGGCCAGCCTCCGTCGGTGCTGCCGACCGACGTGACGTTCCCGAACGATCCGTCGGGCAATCCCACCCGCGTGGCCGTGCAGGTATTCCGTACGACCGAGAGGAACAACGCCATTCCCACGATCTTCGGATCGCTGTTCGCCGTGCCGACGGCGAGCGTCGGCGCGTCGGCCACGGCCGAGGCGTCGCCGGCCAACGCCGAGACCTGCGTCAAGCCGTTCATGATTCCCGACAAGTGGATCGAGAACAGCGACAGCAAGGGGAACCCGGACGGGCCCTGGAAGACCGACTCGACCTTCGACATCGTCGACAACAAGCGAAATCCGCTGCCGAACCCGGACGTCTACATTCCGCTCGACCAGCCGGGGTATACGGGCTACTCGTCGAAAGACTACGGAACCCTGCTCGTCCTCCGCGCCGGGACCGGCAACAACATATACCCGTCGATGTACTACTCGTGGAGCATGCCGAGCAATACCGGCGCCGACGACTATCGCAGCAACATCTCGGGCTGCAACCGGACCAAGATTCCGCTGTCGCCCGATCCGCCCTACTACATGAGCCAGGAGCCGGGCGACATGACGGGCCCGACCGACCAGGGCATCGACGATCTCATCGCGAAAGATCCGGGCGCGACGTTCGACTCGAGCTGCAACTGCGTCAGGAACAGCGCGTACGCCGTCAGCCCGCGCATCACGCCGATTCCCCTGTACGACCCGCTCTATTACGCGACCGGCAAGGAGAACGGCCGCAACGCCGACTTCAAGCTGGCGAACGTGATGGGGTTCTTCGTCGATCACCGGTCGGGGAACCAGGTGTACGGCTACATCATGCCGATTCTCGGCATCATCGATGCGGGCCTCGGGCCGGCGCCGTCAGGCGCGTTCCCCCGTGCGATCCGACTGGTGCAATAAGCCATGGCGCAACTGGTAAGCCTCATCGTCAGCGATGACGGCGCGTTCAAGCACCAACTCGGGCGGCTGCTGCGCTCGGGGGCCATTCCGGTCAGCGTGACCGACGAGCGGCTCGCGCGCGACGGGGCGCCGCCGGATCTGGTGATCGTCGACGCGCGGGGCGACACCTCGTCGGCGATGTCGACCATCGAACGGCTTCGCGCCGCTGCCCCGGGTGCGGGCATCTTCGCCGTGGCGCTGACGGCCGATCCGGAGCTCATCCTCCAGTCGATGCGCGCCGGCGCGAACGAGTTCTTCGTCTGGCCACCGCCGGACGAGACTTTCCACGGCGCCATCCGGCGCACCGCCGCGCGGCGCGAGTCGGTTCAGGGCGCCAAGCCGAACGCCACGACGCTCGTATTCTTTGGGGCCAAGGGCGGCGCGGGCACGACGACGGTCGCGGTCAATTGCGGCGTCGAGATCGCCCGGCTCAGCCAGCGGTCCACGGTGCTTGTCGACTTGAAGCCTGGCCTGGGAGAGGCCGCGCTGTTTCTCGGCGTCCGTCCGAAGTACAGCTTGCTCGACGCGATCGACAACCTGCACCGACTCGACCGCGAGTTCCTCCGTGAGCTCGTGCTCAAGCACAAATCCGGTCTGGAGATTCTCGCCGGCTCCGACCATTTCGATCGTCCGGGAGCTGCAGACTCGGGCGCCGTCGAGGAGCTCTTCCGCCTGCTGACGCGCCAGTACGAGTACGTCCTCGTGGACGCCGGCAGCCAGATCAACTCGGTCGCCGTCGCCGCGCTCTACACGGCCGACACCACGTTTCTCATCTGCAATCCCGACGTGCCGTCGATCCGGAACGCGCAACGTCTGCTGGATCGCATTCGACAGCTCGGCGCGTCCGGCGAACGCGTCCGCGTGATCCTCAATCGAGCGGCGGATCCGTATCCGATCCCGCCCAAACAGATCGAAGGCGCCCTCGGCCGCCCGATTTACCAGACCTTTCCAAGCGACTACAAAACCGTGTCGACGGCTCTCAATTCAGGCGTGCCGCTGGCACTGAGCGGCACGACCGACATCGCCAGCGAGTTCGCGAGCTTCACGAAGGGAATTCTCCATCCGCAGGGCGAGCTGCCGCCGCAGACCGCCAAACGGAGCGGTCTGAGCCTGAATCGGATCGCGTCGATCTGGTGAGCCACTGATGAATCCTGTAAACAGCACCGTCGCCACACCTGACCGGCCCACAGGGCCGGTTATTCGCCACGAGAACGTGCAGGCGCCCTCCGTCAGGTCTCACCCGCAGCGCCAGCAGTACCTCGACCTGAAGGCGATCGTTCACCGCAAGCTGCTCGATCGCCTCAATCTCGAGGCGCTCGCGCAGGCCGACCGCACGCGCGCCGAGGGCGAGATTCGCTCGCTGATTGGAGACCTGCTCAACGAACAAGGCATCCCGGTCAGCCTGAGCGAGCGCGAGGCCCTCTTCGGCGAGCTCATCGACGACGTGTTCGGCTTCGGGCCGCTCGAGCCGCTCCTGCGCGATCCCTCGATCAGTGACATCCTCGTGAACACGCACAAGCACGTGTTCGTCGAGCGCGGCGGCGTGCTCGAACGCGTGACGGCCACCTTTCAGGACGATCGCCATCTCCTGCGCGTGATCGATCGCATCGTCAGCGGCGTCGGGCGGCGGGTGGACGACAGCTCGCCCATGGTCGACGCGCGGCTGCCCGACGGGTCGCGCGTCAACGCGATCATCCCGCCGCTCGCGGTCGATGGTCCGCTCCTGTCGATCCGCCGCTTCCCGGCCGAGCGCCTGAAGGCCCAGGATCTCGTCAACCTGCGGGCCCTCACGCAGCCGATGCTCGATTTCCTCTCGCACTGCGTCGGCGCGCGCCTGAACGCCCTCATCAGCGGCGGCACCGGCGCGGGCAAGACGACGCTCCTCAACGTGCTGTCGTCGTTCATTTCCGAGCGCGAGCGCATCGTCACCATCGAGGACGCGGCGGAACTGCAGCTGCACCAGCAGCATGTCGCACGGCTCGAGACGCGCCCGCCGAACGTGGAGGGCAAAGGCGCCATCCGCCAGCGACAGCTCGTCGTGAACGCACTGCGCATGCGTCCCGATCGCATCGTCGTCGGCGAGGTGCGCAGCGAAGAAGCGCTCGACATGCTGCAGGCCATGAACACGGGCCACGACGGCTCGTTGACGACGGTGCATGCCAATGCGCCACGCGACGCGCTCATGCGCATCGAGACCATGATCGCCATGGGCGCGACGAACCTCCCGGAGCGCGCGATGCGGCAGCAGATCGCGTCGGCCATTCAGATCATCGTGCAGCAGACGCGCCTCAGCGACGGCTCGCGGAAGGTCACGAGCATCTCGGAGATCACCGGGATGGAGGGCGACGTCATCAGCATGCAGGAGATCTTCCTCTTCGAGAAGACGGGCGTGACGCAGGACGGCAAGGTCATTGGGCGATTTCGCGCGACCGGCGTGCGGCCGAAGTGCTGCGAGCGGCTGAAGGCGGCCGGCGTTCATCTGCCCGCCAGCATGTTCGATGGCGTGACCGAGGTCCGGTGATGCTGCTGGCCGCATTCGTGTTCATCATCGTCACGGGGCTGATCATCGGCGGGGGCTATGCGGCCGTCGTCTACGGGCCGGCCGCGATGGCGCGCCGCAGCCTCGACCGCCGGCTGCGCGAGGTGTCGGCCAACGAGCCGGAAGCCGGTGCGCAGGACAGCGTTGTCCGGCGCGCCGTCGAAGGGCCGTTGCCCGAGTTCGAGCGCTTCGTCATGCGAACGCGGGCAGGTTCGTGGCTCGCCTCGCTGATCGAGCAGTCGGGGACGCGCACGACGCCGGGCGCCATTCTCCTTTTCAGCCTTCTCGCCGCGACCGTCTGTGGACTCCTGTCAGTGCTGTTCGTGCGGTACGCCTACATCGCGCCGCTTGTCGCGATCGGCGCGGGCCTCGCGCCCTTCGGCTGGTTGCGCCACCGGCGCACCGTGAGGCTGAAACAGTTCGAAGAACAGTTTCCTGAAGCGCTGGACGTACTGTCGCGCGCCGTCCGGGCGGGCCACGCGTTTCAAACCGCGCTCGGCATGGCCGCGGACGAGTTGCCGCCGCCAGTCGGGCCTGAGATGAAGAAGGCTTTCGAGCAGCAGAACTTCGGGCTTCCGCTCCGCGACGCGCTCGACCAGCTGGCTGCGCGCGTCCCGATTCTCGACGTGCGATTCTTCGTGACGGCCGTGCTGATTCAGCGAGACAGCGGCGGCAACCTGGCCGAGATTCTCGACAACCTGGCGCACGTGGTCCGCGAGCGCTTCAAGATCCATCGACAGGTGCGCGTGCACACGGCGCATGGCCGCTTCACCGGCTATGTGCTGCTCGCGTTGCCGGCCGGCCTGGCCGTGGCGCTCTCAATCATCAACCCCGACCACATGGCGCCGCTTTTCCGCGAGCACCTGGGACACATCATGCTGACCACAGTGCTCGTCATGCAGGTCGTCGGCTACTTCTGGATCCGTCAGGTGATCAAGATCGAGGTCTGAGCATGACACTGCTGCTGCCGCTGCTGGCGTTCCTCTGCGTTTCGTTGCTGATCACCGCGGGTGCGATGGCGCTGGCGCCGAGCACGACGGCCATCGAGCGCCGGCTCGACGAGGTGATCGGCGAACGGGCGAGGCCCGCTGCGGTGACGACGAGCATCCGCGACGTCGCGATGGATTGGCTCAGGCGGCTCGGCGCCGTCGCCCCCCGGTCGTCTGCCGAGATGGGCAAGCTGCAGCAACGGCTCGTCACGGCCGGGTACCGGCGCAGAGAGGCTGTCGTCGTGTTCTTCGGCCTTCGGATCGTCGTCGCCATCGCTGTCTTTCTGTTGTGCGAGTCGCCGATCGTCGTGCGTCCCAGCCTGGCGATGGCGCTGGCCGCGTGCGGCGCCGCCTACGTGCTTCCGGGGATGGTCCTGGCGCGGATGGCGAAACGGCGACAGCATCGCATCCGGCTGGGCCTGCCGGATGTGCTCGACCTGCTCGTCGTCAGCGTTGAAGCCGGACTCGGCCTCGACCAGGCGATTCAACGCGTCGCTGACGAGCTGGCGTTCGCGCATCCAGATCTGTCCGATGAGTTGAAGCTGATCAATCTGGAGCTTCGGGCCGGCCAGGCCCGGGCCGAAGCGCTGCACAACCTGGCCGCCAGGACCGCTCTCGACGACGTCTCATCGCTCGTCACGATGCTGGTGCAGACCGACAAGTTCGGGACCAGCGTGGCGCAATCGCTTCGCGTGCATGCTGACACGCTTCGGACCAAGCGCCGGCAACGCGCCGAAGAAGCCGCGGCGAAAACCGGCGCCAAGATGGTGTTTCCGCTGGTCCTCTGCATTTTCCCCGCAATCTGGGTCGTCACGGCTGGATCCGCCGTGATCAAGTTCGTCCAGATTATTTTGCCGATGGCCCGCAAATGAGCGCGGCGCCTTCGATCTTCGACGTTCAGCAGCGATCGCCGGCGCCGCCGGCGCCGACGACCCTTGAGGAGACCGGCATTCCCGCCGACCGTGTTCATCAGCTGCTCGTGAAAACGCTGTACGGCGCGGAGGCCACCGGCGTTGTCCTTGCCGACCGCCTGCGCCTCCCCTTCACGCTGCTCGAGCCGCTCCTCGAGCACGCTCGAGCCGAGCATCTGATTGAAGTACGCGGCGCCGCCGCGTCGGGCGCGGCAAGTTACCGGTATGTGCTGACCGATCTCGGCATGGATCGGGCGAGACAGTTCCTTGATGTCAATCAGTACGTCGGTCCGGTGCCCGTGTCGCTTGCCGCGTACGTGGCCCAGATGCGCGCGCTGGCAGCGGGCCGTGGCTATATCGATCGCGAACGGCTCCGTGGGGGATTCTCGCAGCTCATCGTCGAAGACCGCCTGCTCGAACAACTCGGACCGGCCGTCAATGCAGCCAAGGCCGTGTTTCTCTACGGGCCGCCCGGAAACGGCAAGACCGTGCTGGCCGAAGGGATGGGGCGCAGTGTAGGCGGCGACATGTACGTGCCGCACGCCATCGACGTCGACGGGCACCCCATCGTCATGTTCGATCCGACCAATCACGTTTCGCTCGAGGGGGACACGGAGCCATCGACGGGAATCATCAAGACGGGGATGCGCGATCGCCGATGGGTGCGGATCCGGCGGCCCGTCGTCACGGTCGGCGGCGAACTGACGCTCGACATGCTCGATCTGACGTTCAATCCCCTGGCGAAGTACTACGAGGCGCCAATCCAGCTCAAGGCGAACGGCGGCGTGCTGCTCGTCGACGACTTCGGACGTCAGCGGGTCCGGCCGCAGGATCTGCTGAACCGGTGGATCGTGCCGCTTGAAAGCCGCGTCGACTACCTCACGCTGCACACGGGCAAGAAGTTTCAAATCCCTTTCGACGTGCTCGTCGTGCTGGCGACGAATCTCGATCCGGGCTCGCTGGCGGACGAAGCGTTCCTGCGGCGGATTCCCTACAAGATCGCCGTCGAGAATCCATCGCTCGACCAGTTCGTGAAGATCTTCGAGCTGGACTGCCGGCGACGACAGCTTCCCTTTCATCAGGTACTGGTCGCGTACCTGCAGCGACGGCACTATGCGCCGTCAGGCAGGCCGCTCCGCGCATGCCACCCGCGTGACCTCCTCGATCAGGTCATGGCCCTCTGCCGCTACCGGGGGATCGAGCCGACGATCACGCGAGAGCTGCTGGATGCGGCATGCGCGTCGTATTTCATCGACAACGACGCCGCCGAAGGGCGCATGACGCCGCCGTCGCCGCAACACCAGTCTCACCGCCGGGTGGAGATTCATTGAAGCCGGTCCGCGACCGGGCGACAACGGACCTGCTGGCCCGCGCGGCGATCTGCGTGCTCTTCACGCTGCTGTCCGTCAATCTGCTTCGCGAGTTTTCCCGCACAGGCCACGTGACCGGGTTGCTGCTGCTCGCAAGCGAGTTCACGGTCGTCGTGCTCACCGTCGTCCGCCGGCGTGCATGCCTCGTCGATCGATCGCTTTTCGCTGGAGTCGTTACCGCCGTTTCAATCGCGGGACCGCCCCTCCTTCGAGCGTCGACCGAAAGCGGTTTCGTGCCCGACGCCGCGACCGCGTTGATCTCAGGGCTGGGGCTGATTCTCGTCGTGGCCGGCAAGCTGACGCTCGGCCGCAGTTTCGGCCTCGTGCCGGCGAACCGGGGCGTGGTCGTTGCCGGACCGTATGCGATCGTCCGTCACCCGATCTACAGCGGCTATCTGATCACGCATGCGGCGTTTCTGCTGGCGCACCCGAGCCTGTGGAACGTGATCGTCATTGCGATTGCTGACGCGGCGCTGGGGCTGCGTGCGCTCGTCGAAGAACGCCTGCTGGGCGGTGATGCGACGTACCAGTCGTACTGCCAGCGGGTGAGCTGGCATCTGGTGCCGGGGCTCTTCTGATGGCGGATGGACGCGCGTGTCGAATGGAGGCCCGAGTCGATCGATGAGACTCATCAATGAACGAACCGGCATGACCGTCGCGGGCGCGGTCGAGCTCGCCGTCACGCGAGCGGACCGCAGGCGCGGCCTGTTAGGCCGCGACACGCTCGACCACTCGGCGGCCGTGATGCTGGTGCCGTGCGCCGCCGTTCATACGATGTTCATGCGCTTTGCGATCGACGTCGTGTTTGTCGATCGGGAGGGCCACGTCCGCAGGATTATCCGCAACCTCCGGCCCTGGCGGATCGCGGCGTCACCGCGCGCGTACGCAGCCGTCGAACTGGCCGGCGGTGTCGAGCGAGACCTCGTGCCCGGCGATCGCCTGTACCTGGCGGGAACTGGTGCCGGCAGCGTGCGTGCGCTGTCAGACGATTAGGCCGGGCTGATGGCACCTGCATCGACACGCGCCACGGACAAGTCTGCACGGGGAGCCGCCAGGACTGCATCTCACCCGGCCGCCGCCCAGCCGGGCGACTTCGCCTCCGTGGAGGAATTTCTCCAACTGCTGGCACGCGCGGTTCGGCAATTCCATACCTACCCCGCGACCAGCCCTCTGTGCACGGAAGCGATCACGGCCTGCCACAGAGTGCTGACGTCGCTCGATCGGCGGGAGCGACTGGCGCTCCGCGTGGCACAGAGCGAAGTGATCGTCGATGACATCGGCGTCACCGGAACGATCCTGGAGCATGAACTCGCGCGACGTCTGCACGCTGCGCGCGTGATTGCACTCGACATCGATCGGATGGCGATGCCGCGACACCTGTCGCGGTTCTGCTCACACCTCATTCGCTGCGAGGGGCTCGCCAGGACCGAGACAACGTTGGCCGAACTGCTGGCGGAAGATGGCGTCGACACGATCGTCCCGTTGATGGCTCATCGGCCGGAGGTGCTCGATATCGGTGCGCCGCCCGCGCCGCTCTGCGCGCTTGTCGGACGCGAGCAGCAGCGGCGCCAGACGTCGTTAGCCGCGGGTGGGCCGGTCGACTATCTCTATCCGCCCGACAAAGGCTGGGTGCGGCTCGATCCGGGCACCCGCCTGGACCACATCTCCCTCATCGATCTTGCCGTGCTCGTGAACGATCCTGCCGAGGTCGCGACAATTCTTCTGCGCCTGACAGACGACGATCCGATTGGGCCCGAGGAGCGCAAGGCCGCTCTCGAGCGCAAGTTTTCCGACGTCGCGACGCTGTTCGCCTCACTCGATCCGAGACTCGCTCGCGTGATGTTCGACAAGCTTGCCCGGGCGGTGCTCGAACTCGAGCCTGCGCGCCGCAAGGACCTCCTGCGGCGAACGATCCTCCCCGGGCTGCTCGATGGACGCTCGGACGGCGCGGTGCTGTGCGATTTTCCCGACGTCGATCTCGTCGACTCGTTGTGTCTCCTGTTCGAGCTGGAAACCGCGGCGCCGGAGGTGCTGACCGTCGCCCTCCACCGGCTTGACCTGCCGGCTGAACGGCGGGAGACTCTGATTCCGCTGCTCGACGCACGTTTGCAGGGGGCCCGGAGCGACCTTCCGGCGGACCAATCGAAGGAGCGGGAGATCGACCGTCTTGCCCGCGGACTGGTCCGAGTCGAGGCAACGCCCGGCAAGGATTTCTCGGAATTCGCGGCCTTCGATCTGTCGATGGACGATCAGGCATCGGCCGCAATCGTCGCCGCGCGCGACGCCATCGGCACCAGCGAACTCTGGAGTGTGCAGCTCGGGTTCCTGTCGCATCTCGTGCGCCTGGAACCAGACCCGGGTGTCGTGGACACATTCCTGCGGCAGGTGCTGGCGCGCTTCGGCGAGCTCGAACGCCGTGGACGGTGGCAGGAACTCTCGACGTGGGCGTCGAAGTACCGCCAGCTCGCCGCCGAGTTGCGCGCCCGCCGGCCAGAGATCGCGGCCGCGATCGCAAACGCGTTGGCCGCATTCCATGTGCCGGCGCGGGTGGCGGCGCTGGCGGACCTCCATGACCGTGGGACCGATACGCGGCAGATCGCGAACGCGCTCGTCGAGGCGTTTGGCGTCGCCGTCGTTCCGGGAATGATCGCGCTCCTGGACGACCCGGCACGGCAATCGAAAGCGCCGGCCATCGTCTCATTGATGTGCGACCACGCCCGGCTGCTGGCGCCTGCGCTCGCCCTCCCGCTCGGCGACCGGAGTGCATCGACGATCCGCGCCATCGTCAAAGTACTCGGGTTCGCCGGCGCCGGCTATGAAGCGGCGATCAATAAACAACTCGAATGCGACGAGGAGCAGACGTCGCGGGAGGCACTGCGAGCTCTGGCTCGCATCGGCACCATGCAGGCCGCCGCGCTCGTCGCAGATCAACTTCAGGCCGCAAGCGCCGAAAGGCGCGCGGCGGCCGAAGAGGCGCTCTGGCGCTTTCCGGCGGCACGCGCGAGCGCACAGGTGCGGCAACTGCTCGGAAGGCGTGACTTCGTCGTTCAGCATCCGAACATCGCGTCGCGCCTGCTGACTCGCGCGGCGAATACCAGCACCGGCACGGACGATCTCAAAGAGGTGCTCGCCGTGATCGAGCCACTCTGGTTCCGGTTCTGGAATCCTGGACTCGTACGGGTTGCGCTCAAGGCGCGCGAGCTTCGAGGGCGATGAAGGCCACCGACGCCCCGGCCGCCACCCGGCTCGATCCGCTGCCTGTTCTCAAGGGACTCGCAAGCCTCCGATGGCTCGTCGGCACCTACCCGTCGGGACATCCGATGATCAGCCAGAGGCTGTACGAACTTGAGGAGATTGTGCGGCAACATCTGCAGCTCACTCCCGAGCTGCGCATCGACATCATTCGCGGCAACGTCCACCTCGATGGCCTCTGGTTCGAGGGCAACGATCAAGCGAGGGCGCAGATCGCCCGGGAGCTGTCGGAGCTGGGCATCGACAGCCTCTATATTCGCGAGGGGGTCGAGGCCGACGAGCTCCGCGCGGTCGCGGAATTTCTCTGGCTGCCACGCAAGACTGACGAGCCGGTTGGCGTACAGCTCGTCCGGCATAACATCCGGCATATCAGCCTTGGCAAGCTCGTGGCGCTTGACACGCGGTGGCGCGCGCAGCGGTGGCCCGACGCGCCCACGGGCCCGCTCGATCCCGCGTACGCCGAATCCCTGCTGCTGGCCCAGCAGACGTTCGAGCAGACGGCGGAGGGCAAGCGGCTCGATCCCATCACCGTCCGCGATCTCGTGCAGCTGCTCATCTACAAAGTCGCCCGCAGCCAGGCCGCGCTCAGTCAGATTCTTGCCGTGAAGGAGTACGAGAACCTGACGTACTGTCATTCGGTCAACGTCGCGATCCTGAGCCTGCTGCTCGGCAGACAACTGCATCTTGACGAGCAGGCGATGTCTGCGCTCGTGGAGGCCGCGCTCCTCCATGACATCGGCAAGACGCGAATCCCTCTCGACATCGTGAAGAAGCCGGGAGCCTTGACCAAGCGCGAGCGAAAGCTGATTGAAGCGCACACAACGTTCGGGGCCGAGATTCTGGTGCAGACCGACGGGCTCAGCCCGCTGACGCCGCTGGTGGCACTCGAGCACCACCGGAGCGCCAGGGGCGGCGGCTATCCCGATTTGGGCTCCGACGTGCCGCACATCATGAGCCAGATGGTCTCGGTGGCGGACATCTACGAAGCCATCACGGGGGCTCGCTCGTATCAGGACCCGACGGCGCCCGAGCGCGCCTGCCTCGTGCTTGCGCGACTCGCCGGCGACAAGCTCAACACCGTTCTCGTCAAGGCCTTCGTCAACGCCATCACCTTCTTCCCGGTCGGGTCAATCGTCCGCACGAACCGCGACGAGATCGGTGTCGTCATTCACACCAACGCCGGCGATCCGCTGCACCCCATCCTGGCGCTTGCCGATCAGAGGCTGCAAAGTCCGTGCGGCCGCATTGACACGGCCGCGCGCGACGCATCAGGCGCCTACGAGCGGCACATCCTCGCGACCGTGAGGCCGCCCGCAAGCTTCAACGTAGGAACATTTATCTCCGCATGTGAACAGCGCACGGACTCCCAAACCGTAGCGCAGGCCTGAAGGCCTGCACTACGACCGTCATGGGGGGCTAGCGTGACGGATTCGGCGTCCTCGCCAATCTGTATGTCAGGCACTGCTGCGCGACGACATGTAAGATCGTTGGAGCGTGGAATCAATGGCAGATGCTGACGACTCCGGCGTCCGGCTCGACATCTGGCTCGACGTCGCGTGTCTCTTCAAGACGCGATCCGAAGCACAGAAGGCCTGCCGGGGCGGCAAGATCGACGTCAACGGCCAGCCGGCGAAGCCCAATCGCCTGCTGCGCCCGGGCGATGAAATCGTCATCGGCCGGCCGTTCGGACGAAAGCAGCGGGTCGTCGTCAAAGGCGTCACGGACACACACGTCGCCAGGGCCGAGGCGCGGCTGCTCTACGAAGACCTGACGCCCAAGCCGTCGCCTGAAGAAATCGAGATGCGGCGCATGGAACGGATCTATCGCGCGCAGATGACGCCGCCGAAAGCGCCCGATAAGCGCCAACGACGCGCGCTTCGCCGGCTGCAGGGCAAAGACTAATCGAACAGGTGCTGGGCTTCCTCTTCCGCCGCTGACGCGTGCGCGGCGCGGCGCGCGTGCGTGCGTGCGTAGAGAAACGACCCGACGAAGATCACGACAATCAGGCCGAGCGAGATCCAATTGGGAATCTCGAAGTGCACGATCTCTTCCTTGTGCAGGAACTCCAGCAGCAGCTTGGCGCCCACCCAGAAGATGATGATGAACGCGCCGTCGACAAGCGGCGGGTAGCGTTCGATGAGCGACAGCAGCTTGCCGATGACCAGCCGCATCATGAGGATGCCCAGCAGGCCGCCGGCGAGGATCACCCAGATCTTCGGCGACATCGCAACCGCGACGAGAATCGAATCGATCGCGAACACGATGTCCGTGAGCTCGACCTTCACCACCGTCGCCCAGAACGCATTGAGGCCGAGCCAGGGCTTCGCCGGCGGCGGCGTCCGCCGCGACTCGGGGTCGGTCAGGAAGAAGTGGCGATACGCCAGATATAAGAGGTAGCCCGCGCCGGCGAGTTTCACCCATCCGAGCCTGATCAGGTAGGCCGCCGCCAGCGTCGCGAGAATGCGGAAGAGAAACGCGCCGACGATGCCGTAACGCAGCGCGCCGCGCTGTTCGTCTTTGGGGAGGCCGAGCACCAGCACGGCCAGGACCATCGCGTTGTCGGCGCTCAGCAGACCCTCGAGCGCGACGAGCAAGGCGATGGTCAGAAGATCGCTCGCCTGAAACACTGGCTGTTATTGTCGCCTACCGACGTTGACACGGCTCGTATCAAGGTGCATACTCGGATCGGTGCAACCTTATGGGACTCGAACAGGACCTCTATCTCATCAGCATGGCGGCGCGGATGCTGGGCATGCATCCGCAGACCCTGCGCAAGTACGAGCGGCTCGGGCTGGTGCAGCCGACGCGCACCATCGGCAGCATGCGGCTTTACTCGCGCGAGGAGCTCGATCGCCTCAAGGTGATCAAGCGCCTGGTGGACGATGGCGGAATCAACCTTGCTGGGGTACAGCGTTTGTTGTCGATTGCTGAAGTAGTGACGCGAATCCGGCCCCTGGTGACGACTTCCCGGGACGAGGGCGCCCGCGACGTGCGACGCCGCCTGCTGCAGGAGGTCGACGAGCTGGCCCGGATGCTCGGGCTCGACTAGCCATGGACTTCAAGGACTACTACTCCACGCTCGGCGTCGCGAAGACCGCGACCGACAAGGAATTGAAACAGGCGTTCCGCAAGCTCGCGCGCAAGTATCACCCTGACGTGAACCCCGGGGACAAGTCCGCCGAGTCGCGCTTCAAGGAAGTGAACGAAGCGTACGAGGTGCTGAGCGATCCGCAGAAGCGGCGAAAGTACGACGAGCTCGGCGCGAACTGGCGGGCGTACGAACATGCGGCCCCGCCACCCGGTGCGGGCGCGCCGCATGGATTCGGCGGATTCGGCGGATTCGGCGGCGGCGGCGTCCACACGATCAGCGAAGAAGATCTTTTCTCCGACTTCTTCCAGACGTTCTTCGGGGGTGCGGGCGGGTTCTCCCCCGGCGAGGGACGCGGGGCCGCCGGCCGCGGCGCACGGAACCGCGCCCGCAAGGGCCGCGACATCGAGCAGGAGATCGAGCTCACGCTCGAGGACGTCTATACGGGCGTCACGCGACGTTTGGCGTTTCGGCTTGGCGGACAGACACGGTCCGTTGACGTGCGCATTCCCGCCGGCGTCGGCGAGGGCTCGCGCGTCCGGATTGCCGGCGAAGGCGAAGCCGGCAGCGGCGGCGCGCCGGCCGGCGATCTGTATCTGCGCATCCGCCTGGCGCCGAACGCGACCTACGAACGTAAAGGCCAGGATTTGTATCTGAGGGTGCCGGTGCCGCTCACGACCGCCGTGCTCGGCGGCGAAGCGGACGTCCGCACCATCGCGGGGAAATCGCTCCGCCTGAAGATTCCGCCGACCACGCAGCACGGGCAGATGTTCCGGTTGAAGGGCCACGGCATGCCGATGACGGGCAAGACGGGCGAGCATGGAGATTTGTACGCGACAGCCGACGTCCAGTTGCCACGTCAGCTGACGCCGGAGCAGCGGGCGCACTACGAAGCGCTGCAGAAACTGGAACGGGCGTCATGAACATCAACAAGTACACAGAAAAAGCGCGCGAGGCGGTCGCCGCGGCGCTCGAACTGGCGCAGCAGGCGAACAACCCAAACGTCGAGCCGGAACACCTGCTCGTCGCCCTGCTCGAGCAGCGCGACGGCATCGTGCCCGAGGTCGTGCGCAAGCTCAACGCCGATCCGGCGCAGCTCTCCCGCGGCGCGCGCGAGCTGCTGAAGAAGATCTCGCAGGCGTACGGCGGCGCACAGCCGGCGATGTCGCCGCGGCTGAAGCTCGTCACCGATCAGGCGCAGGCCGAGGCGGATCGCCTGAAGGACGACTTCGTCAGCACCGAGCATCTCTTCATCGGCATCGCGGATGAAACCGGACGCTCGGCGGGCGCGCAGCTCCTCAAGCAGCATGGCATCACGCGCGACAGGATTCTCGAGACGCTGAAAACCGTTCGCGGGTCGCAGCGCGTGACGAGCGAGAACCCCGAAGGCACGTACCAGGCGCTCGAACGCTACGGCCGCGATCTCACGGAGCTCGCGAAAAAAGGCAAGCTGGATCCGGTCATCGGCCGCGACGAGGAGATCCGCCGCGTCATTCAGGTGCTCTCCCGCCGCACGAAGAACAACCCGGTCCTCATCGGCGAACCCGGCGTCGGCAAGACGGCGATCGTCGAAGGCTTGGCCGGCCGCATCGTCCGGGGCGACGTCCCCGAAGGCCTCAAGAGCAAGCGCATCGTCGCGCTCGATATGGGCGCGCTGGTCGCCGGCGCGAAGTATCGCGGCGAGTTCGAGGAACGCCTGAAGGCCGTGCTGAAGGAGATCACGGATGCGCAGGGCCAGGTGATCCTGTTCATCGACGAGCTGCACACCGTGGTCGGCGCGGGCGCGGCCGAAGGGGCGATCGACGCCTCGAACATGCTGAAGCCGATGCTCGCCCGCGGCGAGCTGCACACCATCGGCGCGACCACGCTCGACGAATACCGCAAGTACATCGAGAAGGACGCCGCGCTCGAACGCCGCTTCCAGACGGTGCTCGTCGGCGAGCCGACGGTCGAAGACACCATCAGCATCCTGCGCGGACTCCGCGAGCGCTATCAGATTCACCACAAGGTGAACTTCAAGGACGCCGCGCTCGTCGCCGCGGCCGTGCTGTCGAACCGCTACATCGCCGATCGCTTCCTGCCCGACAAGGCCATCGACCTGGTCGACGAAGCCGCGTCCAAGCTCCGGATGGAAATCGATTCGATGCCCGTCGAGCTCGACGAAGTGCAGCGGCGGATCATGCAGCTCGAGATCGAGCGCGAAGCCTTGCGCAAGGAAAAAGACAAGGCGTCGGTCGAGCGGCTCGGACGCCTCGACAAGGAGCTCGCGGATCTCAAGGAAGAACAAGCGAGCCTCACGGCGCGATGGACCCGCGAGAAGGAATCGATCCAGGAGTCCGCGAAGCTCCACGAGCAGCTCGAAGCCGTGAAGCAGGCCGTGGAACAGGCGCAGCGCGGCGGCGACTACGCGAAAGCGTCCGAGCTGCAGTATTCACAGGTGCCGGCCATCGAGAAGAAGATCAAGGACATCGACGCGAAGCTGGCCGAGACCACGAAGACGGGCCGCATGCTGAAGCAGGAGGTCGACGAGGAAGACATCGCCGAAATCGTCAGCAAGTGGACGCACATCCCCGTCAGCCGGCTGATCGAGGGCGAAGTCCAGAAGCTGATTCACATGGAAGAACGCCTGCACAGGCGCGTCATCGGGCAGGATGACGCCATCAATGCCGTGGCGAACGCGATTCGTCGCGCACGCGCGGGCCTGCAGGATCCCAATCGTCCGCTCGGCAGCTTCCTGTTCCTGGGCCCGACGGGCGTCGGCAAGACGGAGCTCGCCCGCGCGCTTGCCGAGTTCCTGTTCGACGACGATCAGGCGATGGTCCGGATCGACATGTCCGAATATCAGGAGAAGCACACCGTCTCCCGCATGATCGGCGCGCCTCCCGGATACGTCGGCTACGAGGAAGCCGGCCAGTTGACGGAGGCCGTCCGCCGGCGTCCGTACGCCGTCGTGTTGCTCGACGAAATCGAGAAGGCCCATCCCGAAGTCCTGAACGTCCTGCTGCAGCTTCTGGACGACGGCCGCCTGACGGACGGCAAGGGACGGACGGTCGACTTCAAGAACACCGTCGTCATCATGACGTCCAACCTCGGCAGCCACCTGATCACTGACCGCTCGATGGGCGAAGGCGGTACTATTGACGAAGGAACGCGCCGGCAGGTGAACGACGCCCTGCGCGAGCACTTCAGGCCGGAGTTCCTGAACCGGATCGACGAGATCATCTTCTTCCACGCGCTCGGCCGCGAGCACCTGAAGCAGATCGTCGACATCCAGCTGAGGGCCCTGGTGAAACGGCTCGAGGAGCGCAAGATTCACGTGCAGCTGACCGACAACGCGAAAGACTTCCTCGTGCAGGAAGGCTACGACCCGACGTATGGCGCCCGTCCGCTGAAGCGGACGATTCAGCGGCAGATCCTGGATCCGCTCGCCCTGCACGTGCTCGAGGGCGACTTCCTCGAGGGGGATACCGTGTCGGTGGACAGCGCGCCCGACGGCGAGCTGACGTTTTCCAAACAGGACATGGTCAGGAGCTAGATGCCGGCGCCCAACACGAACCCTCGAGGCAACACACGCGGCGGAACTCCCCGCCCGTTTCCGCCGCGCTCCGGAGCCGCGCTCTGGTACGGCCTGGCCCTGCTCGTCGTCCTCGGCCTGGTGAACATGTATTACATGATGCCGGGCGGCCGCCAGGTCGCGTACAGCGAATTCAAGACGATGGTGCAGAGCGGCCAGGTCGCCGAGGTCGTGATCGGCGACCAGACGCTGCGCGGCACGCTGAAGCCGGCCGCGGCCAGCGGGAGCGACGAGAGGTCGCGCCAGTTCGTCACGACGCGCGTCGACGACCCCAAGCTTGCGGAAGAGCTGCAGGCCAGAGGCGTGAAGTTCAGCGGCGAAGCCGTCAATCGCTGGCTGCCCGACGTCCTCGGCTGGGTCCTCCCGCTCGTCTTCATCGTCGTGCTCTGGGGATTCTTCTTCCGGCGCATGGGCGGGGCCGAGGGCGGCGTCATGTCGTTCGCCCGGAGCCGCGCCAAGATTTACGCGGACGACGAAGTGAAGGTGAAGTTCTCGGACGTCGCCGGCGTGGACGAAGCGGAAGAAGAGTTGAAGGAGATCGTCGAGTTCCTGAAGAACCCGCGGAAGTACACCAACCTCGGCGGCAGGATTCCGAAGGGCGCGCTGCTGGTCGGACCGCCCGGCACCGGCAAGACGCTTCTGGCTCGCGCGGTCGCCGGCGAAGCGCATGTCCCCTTCTTCAGCCTGAGCGGATCGGAATTCGTCGAGATGTTCGTCGGCGTCGGCGCCGCGCGCATCCGCGACCTGTTCCAGCAGGCCGAAGCCAAGGCGCCGTGCATCGTCTTCATCGACGAGCTCGACGCGCTCGGAAAGGTGCGCGTGCAGAGCCCGATGGGCAGCCACGAAGAGCGCGAGCAGACGCTCAACCAGCTCCTCGCCGAGATGGACGGGTTCGACTCGCGCAAGGGCGTCATCATCATGGCGGCGACGAACCGTCCGGAGGTGCTCGACCCGGCGCTTCTCCGCCCGGGCCGCTTCGACCGCCAGATCCTCGTCGACAAACCCGATATTCGCGGACGCGAAGCGATCCTCCGCATCCACGCGAAGGGCGTGAAGACGGCGCCTGAAGTGGATCTGAAAGTCGTCGCGGCGCGCACAGCCGGCTTTGCCGGCGCCGATCTCGCCAACCTCGTCAACGAGGCGGCGCTGCTGGCCGCGCGCGCCGACAAGACCGAAGTCGGCATGCGCGACTTCGAATCGGCGATCGATCGCCTCATCGCCGGGCTCGAGAAGAAGCGCGTCATGAGCACGAAGGAGCGCGAGATCGTCGCGTATCACGAGTCGGGCCACGCGATCGTCGCCAGCGTGCTGCCCGGCCTCGATCCGGTCCACAAGATCTCGATCGTCCAGCGCGGGTTCGGCGCGCTCGGCTACACGATGCAGCTGCCTCTCGAGGACCGCTACCTGATGACGAAGGGCGATCTCCTCAGCCAGCTTGCCGTGCTGCTCGGCGGCCGCACGGCTGAAGAGATCGCGCTGTCGGACATCTCAACGGGCGCGCAGAACGACCTGCAGCGCGCGACGGACATGGCGCGCGCGATGGTGACGGAATTCGGGATGAGCGAGACGCTTGGCGCCATCAGCTACGACAGCAGCAAGCGCACGCGCTTCCTCGATCTGCCCGGGCAGGAGCGCGGTCTCTATTCCGAGCCGACCGCCGAAAAGATCGACGCCGAGATCACGCGCATCGTCAGCGAAGCGCACGACAAGGCGCGGACGATCCTCTCGACGAACCGCGAGAAGCTCGAACGCGTCACGCGCCGTCTGCTCGAAGTGGAAGTGATGGAAGGCGACGAGCTGCGCCAGCTGCTGGCCACCGCGACGGTCTAACGCCAGACGAGCTGCGGGCGTTACTGGCGCAGGCCTAAAGGCCTGCACTACGACTGTTGTAGTGCTACGACTGTTGTAATACTACGACTGTTGTAGTGCAGACCTTCAGGTCTGCTTCAGAACTGATGTAGCTGGTTTCCTGGCCGCTGGGGCCCTTTACCGCCAGAACGTCCAGCCCAGAGCGGCCGTTGCCACTTGGACGACGATAACCAATGCCACGCAGGCCGGCCAGCCGCCGGTGGCCCAGAACAGCGCCGGCAGTGCCCCGCCGACGCTCCCGCCGATGTAATAACACGTTGCATACATGCCGACTGCGAGGCCGCGGTCGCTTCGTGCCGCGACGCCGATGTACCCGTTCGCCGCCGCCTGCGCGATGAACACGCCTGAGCACACCAGCGCCAGTCCGGCGACGACTTCCGCGAGCGCATGTCCGAGCGTGAGCATCGAACCGACGACACCGAGCGCCATGGCAATGGCGAGCGCCGCGCGATGTCCGTACGCGTTGATCCAGCGGCCGGAAATCGGCGTCACCACCGCGCCGGCGAGATACACGGCAAACAGCC